>ENA-UEQN01000232-UEQN01000232.1-human-gut-metagenome-genome-assembly--contig:-NODE-232-length-54989-cov-10.267373_pt1 | contig 54989 bp, 47 predicted proteins | sample MGYA00242940_ERZ507944 | MGnify/ENA primary metagenome ERZ507944 (study PRJEB26167, sample SAMN06115449) | human gut metagenome | host: Homo sapiens | place: China:Fujian | collected 2015-08-20... | reverse complement strand
TTCTTCGGTTTTAGGTTGTGTGTTCTAAGAGACTTCCCAACTGCTTGATTAAGAAGTCTTTTAGAGCATACAACACCAGCAGCTAATTTATAGAGCTTGTACTGGCGCACGGCAAAGGAATTGGGCTTTTTCTTGCCTAAATCCTCAAAGAGCAGGTCAACCGGGTTTTGGTATTCTTCATCGTCCTCCAACACTTGCATGGTGTTCAGCATTTCGAGCAAGGTCGCAAAGTTTTGTTCTTCGACAGGAGCTTCATAATGCAGATATGCGATAAGCGCAGTGAGCAAAAGTCGTTCGCTTTTCTCCCAGAATGGATCGCCGCCGCTGCCTTCACCTTTCGTGTTGGTCATAAGGGTCGTGACCAACTTGAGAATATCCTTTTCGCTGTGGACGTAGCTGAACGGATTGTAGTGCATCGACTTCTTGAAGTTGATGGTGTTCAGGATTTTCACCTTATAGCCGTTTTTCAGCATGGCCTGCCCACATTCAAGCACGATTGTACCTTTCGGATCAGTTACGACATAGGAGGAGTGGCACTGTAAAAGGTTTGGTTTTAGCCAGAAGCGCGTCTTACCGCTGCCGGAGCCGCCGACCACCAGCACGTTTTTGTTTCGGGCATTCTTGGGGTCGGGTGGACAATTGCTCATCATCAACCGTTCTGTTTTGGTTAAAATGATGTTGTCGGCAAACTTGGGAGACATGAACGGTTCAATGTCCTTGGCATTGCCCCATCGGGCAGAGCCGTACTCCATGCCGTGCCTGTACTTCTTTGCATTTTTGCTCCGCAAATATACGGCAAGCCGTAGTCCTGCGCCGCAGGAAAAGCCAATAAGCAAATCCAGCGGATGCAGACTGGGCAGAGGGTTCGCAAATGCCACCGGGAAAGTTCCCATCATCGCCATGATTTTATCGCCCAACTCTTTTCCCTCGGCAAGCCGCCATACTTCACCAAGGTTCGTTGCCACCAGTCCCAGCAGGATATACGGCAGATACAGCGCAAGCAGTTTTGTCAGCTTTTTCGTGGTCACAGTCCACGCTCCTGTTCCTTGCGGCGCACCTTGCCGGGAAGTTCTGCTGCGGCCTGCACCAGTTCGTGCAGCTTTTCCAGCACAGAGGGACGCATGGTTTTGCTCAGCAGGGATGCCGAATATTCTTTGAAAGCGGCATTGAACGCTTCCACATCCGGGGCTTTGAAAAAGACCAGATACCGGGGCGGCACTTCGGAACTGTCCTTGCGGATGGCATAGTCGATGCCGTACTTTTTGGCGTACCGCTCAAAATCGCGGATACCCGTTTTGTTGATTTCTACGCTGGACACGCCGCGATTTTGCCGCAGGAGCATTCGGACACTCTGCTTGCCGCTGGATTTATCGGCCAGTAATTTTGACTGATACTGCTGGAGTGCTGTCCGTCCAGCGTTCAGAACCGTCCGGGCGGTCAGCTTCGTGGTGGACACCACAATATTGAATGTTTTCTGCTCGACTTCTTCCTGCACATTCATCACCATCCCTTGCCGCCTGCATTAGCGCAGCCACGAAAAAGCCGCAGAGTGCGCCGAACTCAAAAAATGCGAAACCGATGAAAAAATTAAGCATAGGCGCGCCTCAATCCATACAGATGCAGGGCAGCTTGTGATTGTCTGCCATGAGCGTGACGCTGTGGCTTGCCAGAAACTTCTGGAAACGGTACACATCGTCGATGGTGAGCGAAATAAAATCGCTGTCCATGTTGGTGCGCACCAGAATGACCGGGCCAGTCAGGTAACGTTTGCCCGCCAGCTTTAACACCTGTGCCGGATTGTAGGTGAGCAGCAGCGAGGTGTCAGGGAGATTGATGCTGACATCGCTTTCATCGAAGCAGGGCAGAATGTCAGGAACTTCATCCAGCGTGATAACCGTCAGTTCCATATCCGGCGCAATGGCTGCAAAGTAGACTTCACCGGGCTTCTTGCCACCTGCCAGAATGGTGCAGATGCGCATATCAATAGTAATTTCCTCGGAACGGATAATACGAGAAGCGGTATTGTTCATAGGCGTTTTTCCTCCATTTTTGCAAAAGAAAAAGACCCCATCGGGTCTTACATTTCAAACGACGTTCAGCGTTCGGCTTCATGTTTGCGCTTCTTCAAACGCTGATCCAGCAGCTTAATGATGGAATCTTCGATTTGCTTTGACGAATAGTTGCTCGGAAAATATTTTTTTAGGGCATCACTTCTGAATACAATTTTTTCTGCTTTACTCTCCTCCAAAAGTCCGATGATTTTTTCTTCCATTTCTCTCGGAGTAGAGCTTTCGGGAAAGTATTTCCGCAGAGTATCGTTTTTGATAACCACCTTGTCCAATTCGTCCTTTTTCGGCTCTCCCATCACGGCAAAGGCAACGTCATACGAGAAATGACCTTCCTGAGCCAGCTTTTTGAGCCGTTGCGCCTGTGATAGTGATGGAGCGTTCTGTGTGTCGGACATAGCTTCAAGAAAATCTCGCTGCTGGTTTTCATCAAGATAAGAGAGTTCCACCGCAGGGTTAAATGAGATTTTCTTTTCGTCTACCATGTCCAGAAGTTCCGGGATAAGGTTGGTTAAGCGGATAAAGCGGCGAATTGTGTCTTTACTTACACCAGCATCTTCACCGACTTTTTCAACAGATAACTTCTGCGCAACTTGCGTAGAAGTTAAATCTGACCTAGCACCTTGTCTTTTTAGTGCATCTAGCTTCATCTTGTAGGCAAATGCCCGCTCACTCGGCAAAATCTGTTCGCGCTGAAGGTTGGAATCGACCATGAGCAGGACGGCGGCATCATCATCCATTTGACGGACAATGACAGGCAGGGCTTTCAATCCGGCAAGCTGTGCAGCGTGCTGGCGGCGATGGCCGGAAATAATTTCATAGCCACCTTCCGGGCGTGGACGGGCAATCAGGGGATTTGTGACACCCAACAGCTTTATGCTTTCCACTGTATGCTGCATAGCTTCATCGTCCAGAACCTTAAAAGGATGGTCTTTGAACGGATGCAGTTCCTCGATGGAAATTTGCTGCACCTGTTCGCGCTGTTCTTCCTGCCGGGCTTCTTCGGTGGAAAAAATATCATCGTAGCTGTTCAGACTGACGTTTAATCCGTTTTTCGGCATCGGCCAACACCCCCTTTGCGATGGAATGATAGGCTTCTGCTACTTTGCCTTTGGGGTCATACTGGAAGATACTTTTTCCGGTCGTGCTGGTTTCGGCGGCACGGACAGAGCGAGGAATGGTCTGGTCGAACACCTTCAGATGCTTTCCGTAGGCTTGCCGAATCAGATTGCTGATCTGCTGCCCATAGATTGTGCGGCTGTCCGTCATGGTGAGCAGGATGCCCTCAATTTTCAGCTTTGGATTTATCTGCCGCCTTACTTTCTGCACAGTTTGAAGCAGTTGCTCCAAACCTTTCGCAGAAAGATACTGCGCTTGCACCGGAATCAGAGCGGAATCTGCCGCCGCCAGTGCATTGACTGTCAGCATACCGAGAGAGGGGGTACAGTCGATCAGGATATAGTCGTACTCGCGTTTTGCGTTTTCCAACACCTGTTTCATCACTTTTTCCCGGCTCATGGTATTCACCAAAGCCACTTCCAGCCCGGCCAGTTCGATGTTGGCCGGGATAAGGTCAACGCCCTCCGCATGGTGCAGAATCCCTTCGCCGGGTGGGATACACTGGTCGTTCATGGCTTTCTGCATTAGAGCGGAGAGTGTGATGGGCAGGGTATCCGGGTCTTGCCAGCCCATACTGACAGTGAGCGAACCCTGTGGGTCAGCGTCCACAAGTAGAACTTTCTTGCCCTCCATTGCAAGTCCTACGCCCAAATTTTCACAGGTGGTGGTTTTGCCTGTGCCACCTTTCTGGTTGATAACGGCTATTGTTGTTGCCTTTTTGGAAATTTTCATCACCTCCGAGCTGCTAAATCGTGGTTGACTTTGTTCTGATAGTAGAGCTGCATTGTGGTTGGGGCGTTGAACAGCGCGGCCAGAAGATACTGCTTCATGTTCCGTATCGGTGAAGTGTTTTCTGCAAGGCAGTTCAAAACAAACCGAATGTGGTCTGCATTCAGTTTTTTCAGCCTGCTGCACACTACTTCGGCGGGCTTATCATCGCCAGCAATTCTTATGAGCTTGCGCTTGCTGTCACAGGTATCCACCAGCAAATTCACGATCTGATAGATTGTATCTTCATCATCCGGGTAAAGCCGGAGAAGAAGGTCTATCTCCAAAGAATGTGAAAAATATTCTTCGAGTAGTTCACGATTCTTCATCATCTTCGATTCATCGGAAAGGATAGGATTCGTATTATTCCGCTCTGTCTTATTCTTTTTATTCTTATTACATCGTGATTTGGGTGGGTCTTGACATTCTTTTTTGAAAGCCCCAGATTCGTGATTTTCACGATTCTGGACACGCTCATTTGAAAGGTCTGACGAAAAGTTTTTCACATATACCAAACTTGGCTTGCCCAATCCTCTGCGTTTTCGTTCAACCAAACCAAATTTTTCAAGTTCCCGGAACAGCTTCATCGCTTTGTTGTCTGCGCAACACAAAGTCCTCTTGACATCCTCAATCGTGAAGATGATGAACACTCGACCTTTTTTGTCAAACCATTCATTTTTAACAGAAAGGCTCATACGGTCAAGCAGGATGCCGTACAGAGTTTTGGCATCGGTTGACAGATTTTGAAACCGCTGCTCCTGAAAAAGAGCCTTTGGAATGCGGAAGAACGAAAAGAGTTCTCCGGCCTGTCCGTAAAAGTAGTCAAGGGTCATACAATTCTGTCAAGGATGAAAAAACAACGATGGTTCATTGACATGGTTGACAAATCCTCCTTATAGATAATTCGTGCAAACAAAAAGCGCAACTTCGATTGATGAAAATCGAAATTGCGCGATGTAACTTAGCCGGGGGAGAAAAGTCATTTGTCGGGGTCGTTTGACCACAATTTGACCACAAAAGGAATGAAACGTCTTGACATCAAACGAAATAGAATGAAAAAACGGATTCTGAAATTAGTGATATAGCGTATATTGTGTGCCGTTTTGACCAACATGTCCACGAGTGGAGCACAATGGGGTTCAAGAGGCCGTGAGTTCGATTCTCGCCACTCGGATTGGAACAAGACCGACGATTTCAAAAGAGATCGTCGGTCTTGATTTTTTATTCGGCTGTTTCTGGTGCGCTGTCCCGGAGGGGCGGGCACCGCTGCAAGGAGGGCGAGTCTATGAATGCTGCACTGCGCCGGGATGCGGATGTGATCCTTCGTTCCAGCCTGAACGCTGTTCTGCCGGATGAGGCGGTGCGCCGCGCGCTGCGGGATCTCCGGCCCGGGAAGGGCCGGGTGCTTCTGGTGGCGGCGGGCAAGGCGGCCTGGCAGATGGCACACGCGGCGGTTGAAACGCTGGGCCGGGTGGATGGCGGCGTGGTCGTGACCAAGTACGGCCATGTGAAAGGTGAGATCCCCGGGGTGACCTGCTATGAGGCGGGCCACCCGGTGCCGGATGAAAACGGTTTTGCGGCCACCCAAAAGGCGCTGGAGCTGGTGCAGGGGCTGACCGCCGGGGATACGGTGCTGTTCCTGCTTTCCGGCGGCGGCAGTGCGCTGTTCGAGCAGCCGCTCGTTCCCGGGGCAGAGCTGCAGGACATCACGAGTCAGCTGCTGGCCAGCGGGGCCGGCATTGTGGAGATGAATACCATCCGCAAGCGGCTCTCCGGTGTGAAGGGCGGGCGGTTCGCGCAGCGCTGTGCCCCTGCGCAGGTGTTCAGCATCGTGCTGAGCGACATTCTGGGGGATCCGCTGGATATGATTGCCAGCGGCCCGGCGGTGCCGGATACCTCCACCTGCGCCCAGGCGCTTGCCGTTGCCGAAAAGTATCATCTGGCACTCTCAGCACAGGCCCGGGCCCTGCTGGCGCAGGAAACGCCCAAAACGCTGGACAATGTGACCACCCGGATCACCGGCAGCGTGCGGGAGCTTTGCCGTGCAGCGGCCAGTTCCTGCCGGAATCTGGGATATGAACCGGTTCTCCTGACCGACCAACTCTGCTGCGAAGCACGGGAAGCAGGCAGCTTTCTTGGCTCCATTGTCCGCACCCAGGCAGGGCAGGGGAAAAAGCTGGCCTACATCGCGGGCGGCGAGACCATCGTTCACCTGACCGGAAAAGGGCTTGGCGGAAGAAATCAGGAGCTGGCCCTTGCGGCTGCGCCCGCCATTGCCGGGCTGAACGCGGCGGTGTTCTCTGTGGGCAGCGATGGCACAGACGGCCCCACCGATGCCGCCGGCGGCTATGTGGATGGGGATACCCTTGCCGCGCTGGAGGCCGGGGGCTGGAGCGGATACGCTGCTTTGCAGAACAACGATTCCTACCACGCCCTGAAAGCAGTGGATGGCCTGATCATCACCGGGGCAACGGGCACCAATGTCAACGATGTGGCGGTGGCCCTGATCGGGGAAAAAACACCGCCTGTGGGTCCGGAAGTTTCCCCGGAGTGGTGATTGCATTCCTCCGTTGAGTATGTTATACTGAACAGCGAACTGAATAGAAAACAGCAGGTGCGTACCGCCCGCGGCTCTGGCCGGGGGCAGGCACGTTAAAAGGGAAGCGGGTGCAAATCCCGCACGATCTCGTCACTGTGATAAGGGAGTTTACCGCCAGGGTGCAGCTGCACCGGTCACTGGAGCCCATGTTCCGGGAAGGCGGCGGTGGATGTTGAGCTTTCAGCCAGGAAACCTGCCCGCTGTTGGTACGGGGGCGCAAGCCCCAGATCACGAGGAATTGGTTGTACCCAAAAAGCCTGAAAAAACTGAAAAGGGCCTTTTTGCTTTGCCGTCCCGCAAGCAGAAAGGCCCCTTTTGTTTTGCCGGGCGCTCTTTCCTGTACCTTCTGTTCAGCAAAAATCATGTTCAAAAACAGGAAAGGAACGAACAAAAATGAGAAAACGCACCATCCACAAAGCAGCGGCCGCTCTGACCGCTCTGGCCCTCTGCACCGGTGTACTGACCGGCTGCGGCGGTGCCGCAAGCAGCACCACTGCTTCCAGCACGGCAGGATCTGCTGCCAGCAGCGAGGTTTCCGGCGAGGAGGCTGACGAATTGGCCGCAAAGAACGTTGCAGACCTGATCGATGCCATCTATGTGCAGGAGCGCACCGATGACACCGATGCCCAGTGTGAGGCCGCCAAGGCTGCATGGGATGCCCTGACCGATGCCCAGAAGGAGCTGGTCGAGGGCGAAGAGGCTGACCCTGACTACTTTGGCCGCGACACCGGCGATGCTTCAAAGGACGACAGCCGCAATCAGGACGACATCGGCGAGAATGAGCTGCTGGTGGTCTCCTTCGGTACCTCCTTCAACGACAGCCGGGTGAAGGATATCAAGGGCATCGAGGATGCGCTGCAGGCCGCTTATCCCGATTGGTCTGTCCGCCGCGCCTTCACCGCACAGATCATCATCAACCATGTTCAGGCCCGCGACGGCGAGAAGATCGACAACATGCAGCAGGCTCTGGACCGCGCTGTGGCCAACGGCGTGAAGAATCTGGTCGTCCAGCCCACCCACCTGATGCACGGTGCAGAGTACGACGAGATGATGGAGATGATCGACGAGTACAAGGACAAGTTCGAGCACGTTGCCGTTGCTGAGCCCCTGCTGGGCGAGGTTGGTGCTGACGCTGCCGTCATCAACGCCGACAAGGAAGCTGTTGCCAAGGCCGTTACCGCTGCCGCTGTGAAGGATGCCGGTTTCGACAGCCTGGATGCCGCTGCTGAGGAGAAGGTCGCCTTCGTCTTTATGGGCCACGGCACCTCCCACACCGCAAAGGTGAGCTACAGCCAGATGCAGACCACCATGCAGACCCTGGGCTACAGCAACGTGTTCATCGGCACGGTGGAGGGTGAGCCCGAGGAGACCGCCTGCGAGAACGTCATCGAGGCTGTCAAGGCCGCCGGTTACACCAAGGTCATCCTGCGCCCCCTGATGGTCGTTGCCGGTGACCACGCCAACAACGATATGGCCGGTGCGGATGACGATTCCTGGCTGAGCCAGTTCCAGGCCTCCGGTGACTTCGCGTCCGTGGAGTGCCAGATCGCCGGTCTGGGTGAGATCGAGGACATCCAGCAGCGCTACATTGAGCACACCAAAGCCGCCATTGATTCCCTGAACGGCTAATATTCCGCATTCCAATGCCCGAAGGGAGAAATCTTTTCGGGCATTTTTTATGGAGAGCTTCCCCGCATGAGGAGAAACACTCCCATTTCAAATTCTGAATTTTTGAGGTATTTTGTTTATGCACTGCAAACAGTTTGTTTCCCTTTCCGTTGCTTCTCTGATGCTGGCCGCTGTCCTCACCGGCTGCGGCGGGGCTTCTTCCACTGCTTCCTCTGCCGCCAGCTCGGAAGCCGCTTCTGCCGTGAGCGCTGCCGCCGCTTCCGAAAGCACCGAAGCTGCCCTGCCGGACGGCGTGTACACGGCTGAGTTCAACACCGACAGCGGCATGTTCCACGCCAACGAAGCCTGCAATGGCATGGGCACCCTGACCGTGGAGAACGGGCAGATGACCTTCCATGTCAGTCTGTCCTCCAAGAAGATCGTCAACCTGTATGTTGGCATGGCCGCCGATGCCGAGGCCAACAAGGCAGATTGGCTGCTGCCTACCACCGATACCGTCACCTACTCTGATGGCACCTCGGAGGAGGTCTACGGCTATGATATCCCCGTGGCCGCTGTGGACCAGGACTTCCAGCTGGCACTCCTCGGGACGAAGGGCAAGTGGTATGACCACACTGTGAGCATCCGCAATGCACAGCCCAAGGCTGAGGAAGCTGCCGAGACCCCTGCGGACGGTGAATACAGCGTCAATGTGACCCTGGAGGGCGGCTCTGGCCGTGCCACCGTGGAAAGCCCTGCCGCCCTGACCGTGGCGGACGGCAAAATGACCGCTGTCATCCTGTGGAGCAGCCCCAATTATGATTACATGATCGTGGATGGTGAGAAGTATCTGCCCACCAACACCGAGGGTAACTCCACCTTTGAGATCCCTGTTTCTGCACTGGGCACCCCGCTGGCTGTCACTGCCGATACCGTAGCCATGAGCACCCCCCATGAGATCGAGTATACGCTGACCTTTGCGCTGAACGGATGAAACTGACGAGACAACAATTCCTGCGCGTTCTGCCTGCTACAGTACTGGCCCTGTCGGGTTGCGCCGCCTCCGAAACGGCTCCCGCCAGCACAGAAGAACTGGTCTTTGCCCATGCCTGCCCGCTGGATTACGCCACACAATTTACTGCCGATTGCTATGAGGGCGGCTATACCATGCTGACCCTGACCGAATCGGGGGAGCAGTTCCTTGTGACCCCGGAGGATGCTGCTGCGGTGGAAGGCCTGCCCGAGAGCGTGACGGTGCTGCGTCAGCCCATCCGGAACATCTACCTTGTCTCCACCTCGGTGATGGATCTGTTCCTCGCGCTGGATGGGCTGGACAGCGTGACCCTTTCCGGCACCCAGGCGGAGGGCTGGTATCTGGATGAGGCCAGAGCCGCCATGGAGGACGGGCGCATTGCCTATGCGGGCAAGTACAGCGCCCCGGACTACGAAAAGATCCTTGCGGCCAACTGCGGTCTTGCCATCGAGAACACCATGATCTACCACACCCCGGAGGTCAAGGAGCAGCTGGAACGGTTCGGCATCCCGGTGCTGGTAGAGCGCTCCAGCTATGAGAGCGGCCCGCTGGCCCGGCTGGAATGGCTCAAGTTCTGGGGCATCCTGCTGGGGAAAGAGGAGCTGGCGGAACAGGAATTCACCCGGCAGGTGGAGCGCCTTGCACCGCTGACCGGGCAGGCTTCCACCGGCAAGCGCTGTGCCTTTTTCTCCATCACAGCCAACAACCTTGCCAATGTGCGCAAGGGCGGCGACTATGTGGCCCAGATGATCGAGATGGCGGGCGGTGATTATGTTTTTGCGGACCTGACCGACAACGGCAACAACCTTTCCACCATGAACCTGCCGCTGGAGGATTTTTACGCCGGTGCAAAGGATGCGGATGTGCTCCTTTACAACAGCACCATTGAGGGCGTGGTGCATACCACGGAGGAACTGGTGGCAAAATGCCCCCTGCTGGCCGAGTTCAAGGCCGTGCAGAGCGGCAGTGTCTGGTGCACCACCCAGAGCTTTTTCCAGCAGAGCACGGCGCTGGTCGATTTTGTGCTCGATCTGCACCGTGTCTTTACGGAGAACGACCCCGCCGACCTGCAATTTCTGAGGAAAGTAGAGTAACCTATGACCAGCAAAAAGCGCCTGATCTTCTCTTACGGCATCCTTGCCCTGCTGCTGGCGGTGCTGTTTGCCGCCAACCTGTTCTGGGGCAGTGTGTCCCTGACACCGGGGGCAGTGCTGGCGGCCCTGACCGGCCGCGGGCAGGACGCTTTGAGCGTGGGCATCATCACCCAGCTGCGCCTGCCCCGGGCCGTGATGGTGGTGCTGCTGGGGGCGGCGCTCTCGGCGGCGGGCTACCTGCTGCAGACCTTTTTTGCCAACCCCATTGCAGGGCCCTTTGTCATGGGCATTTCCAGCGGGGCCAAGCTGGCCGTGGCACTGGTCATGGTGGCTTTTCTGAACCATGGCCTGCTCACCAGCTCCCTTACCCTGATCACAGCCGCCTTTGCGGGGGCCATGGCCTCCATGGCCTTTGTGCTGGCGGTCTCCCGGCGGGTGCAGCGGATGAGCATCCTTGTCATCTGCGGCGTGATGATCGGCTACATCTGCTCGGCCGTCACGGAGTTTGTGGTGGCCTTCGCCCAGGACAGCAACATTGTCAACCTCCACAACTGGTCTCAGGGCAGCTTTTCCGGCATGACCTGGGGCAATGTGCGGGCGGCGGCGCTGGTGGTGCTGCCCGCTCTGGCGGCGGCGTTCTGCCTTTCCAAGCCCATGGCCGCCTACCAGATGGGGGAGGCCTACGCCCGGAGCGTGGGCATCAATGTCAAAGCCTTTTCCCGGCTGCTGGTGCTGCTTTCCAGCCTGCTGGCCGCCTGTGTCACGGCCTTTGCGGGGCCCATTTCCTTTGTGGGCATCGCGGTGCCCCATCTGGTCAAGCAGCTGTTCGGCAGTGCAAGGCCGCTGGTGGTGCTGCCCGGGTGCTGCCTGGGCGGGGCCGCCTTCTGCCTGCTGTGCGACCTCATCGCCCGCAGCATGTTTGCCCCCACTGAGCTTTCGATCAGCGCCGTAACGGCAGTGTTTGGTGCACCGGTGGTCATCTGGCTGCTGGTGCGCCGGGGTCAGGAGGGTGTGCGATGAAATACCGCTGTGAAACGAAAGAACTGGCCATCGGCTATGGCAGCGCGCCCATTGCTTCCGGCATCACGCTGGGGGCGGTGCCGGGGCAGATCCTGGCCCTCATCGGGCCAAACGGCGCGGGCAAATCCACCCTGCTCAAAACGCTGGCGGGCCAGCTGGCCCCCCTGGGCGGGGCTGTCCTGCTGGATGGCCGAAGCCTGACCGATTACACCGGCACAGCCCGGGCCCGGAAGCTGGCCCTGATGCTGCCCCACACCCGCCGCACCGAGCTGACTTCCTGCTTTGAGTTTGCCGCCGCCGGGCGCATCCCCTATACCGGGCGGCTGGGCATCCTGTCCGATACCGACCGGCGGGCCGTGCGGGACGCGCTGGAACTGGTGGGGGCTTCCCCTCTGGCGGGCCGGGATTTCAACTGCATCAGCGACGGTCAGCGCCAGCGCGTTCTGCTGGCCCGTGCCATCTGCCAGCAGCCCGGAGTTCTGCTGCTGGACGAGCCGACCTCTTTTCTGGATGTCAAGGGCAAGATCGAGCTGCTGACCATCCTGCAGAAACTGGCCCATGAGCAGGGGCTGGCCGTGATCGTCAGCCTGCACGAGCTGGACATGGCGCAGAAGATCGCGGATGCGGTGGTTTGCGTGTTCCCGCACAGCGTTTCGGGGGCGCTGACCCCGAAGGAGGCCTTTGCCCCGGAGAACATCCGGGCGCTGTACAGCCTGACCAAGGAGCAGTACGAGGCCGTGTTCGGCCCGGAAAAGCCTGCCGGGCCAAAGTTTGAACATTACGTCCGCAGTGGGCAGAAGCTGCTCCGCTGCGGGTACACCACCGGCACCTGTGCGGCGCTGGGTGCGGCGGGGGCCGCGCGGCTCCTGCTCACCGGCCATGCCCCGGAGAGCGTTGCCCTGCGCACGCCGAAGGGCATCGTGGTGGAGGTGGCCCCGCTGTACTGCCGCCCCGCCGGAGCCGGTGCCGAATGCGCCATTGAGAAGGACGGCGGGGATGATGTGGATGTGACCACCGGCCTGCCCGTGATCGCCGCCGTAGAATTGCTGCCCGATACCACCGGGATCCGCATCTCCGGCGGCAAGGGCGTGGGCCGGGTGACCAAGGCCGGGCTGGACCAGCCGGTGGGGGAAGCCGCCATCAACCATGTGCCCCGGCAGATGATCGCCGAGGCCCTGCAAAGGGAAGCCGAGAGCGCCTGCTACACCGGCGGCTTTGCCGTGACCATCTCCATCGAGGGCGGGGAAGAGGTGGCAAAGCGCACCTTCAACCCCCACATCGGGGTCGAGGGCGGGCTTTCGGTGCTGGGAACCAGCGGCATTGTGGAGCCTATGAGCCAGCAGGCGATCCTGGACACCATCCAGCTGGAAATGAATCAGGCCGCTCTCCGGGCGGGCAGCCCCAGGCGGCTCATCCTGGCACCCGGCAATTACGGGCTGGACTATCTGCACGAAAGATACCCGGAGTTTCACACTATCCCGGTGGTAAAGACCTCAAACTTTATCGGTGATACGCTGGATATGGCTGCGGCGGCCCGCTTTGAAGAGGTGCTTCTGGTGGGCCATGTAGGCAAGCTGGTCAAGGTGGCGGGCGGTATTATGAACACCCATTCCCACACTGCTGACTGCCGCACCGAGCTGTTCTGCACCCATGCGGCGCTCTGCGGCGCTTCCCGGGAAGTCTGCGCCGCCCTGATGAACGCTGCCACCACCGATGCCTGTCTGGAACTCCTGGACAGCGCCGGCCTGCGGGCTCCGGTGCTGGAAAGCCTGCTGCGGGCAGTCCAGCTCCACCTTGACCGGCGGGCCTGCGGGGCGTTCCGGGTGGGGGCGGTGCTGTTTTCCAACCAGCACGGCCCGCTGGGAGCCACCGACACTGCCGCACAACTGCTGAACGAATGGAAGGAGCATTGAGATGGTACATTTTGTAGGCGCAGGCCCCGGCGCACCTGACCTCATCACCCAGCGGGGCGCGGCCCTGCTGCAGGAAGCCGACTGCATCATTTATGCGGGCAGTCTGGTCAACCCGGCTCTGCTGGGGCTGGCGAAGCCGGAGTGCGCCGTTTACAACAGCGCCGAGATGACGTTGGAACAGGTGCTGGACGTGATGCGCCGGGTGGAAGCCGCAGGCGGGACCACCGTGCGGCTCCACACCGGCGACCCCTGCCTGTATGGGGCCATCCGGGAGCAGATGGACGCACTGGATGCGGACGGCATCCCCTACGATGATACCCCCGGCGTGTCCAGCTTTTGCGGGGCGGCGGCGGCGCTGAACGCCGAGTACACCCTGCCCACCATCAGCCAGACCGTGATCATCACCCGGATGGAGGGGCGCACCCCGGTGCCGGAAAAGGAGCAGCTGGCCAGCCTTGCCGCCCATGGGGCGACCATGGTGATCTTCCTCTCCATCGGCCTCATCGACAAGGTGCAGCAGGCCCTGCTGGCAGGCGGAGCCTACACGCCGGAGACTCCTGCCGCCGTGGTCTACAAGGCCAGCTGGCCGGAGCAGAAGGTGGTGCGCTGCACCGTGGGCACGCTGGCCGGGAGCACCCGCGCCAACGGCATCACCAAAACAGCGCTCATCGTGGTGGGGGAGTTTCTGGGCACCCGGTATGAGCGGAGCAAGCTCTACGACCCAACCTTTACGACGGAGTTCCGCAAGGGGGCAGACCAGTGACCCGCGCCTATCTCGCCTTCACGGAAAAAGGGCTGGCGCTGGCCCAAAAGCTGGCCAGTGCCCTGCCCGGCACTGTGGCCCGCTGCGGCCATGGCGGGCCCGGTCTTGCCGATTGGACCGCGGAGCAGTTCGCCCATGCGGATGCCCTGATCTTTGTGGGGGCTGTGGGCATTGCGGTGCGGGCCATTGCGCCCCACTGCCGGAACAAGGCGGTGGACCCTGCCGTGGTGGTGCTGGACGAGTGCGGCCATTTTGCGGTGCCGATCCTTTCGGGCCATCTGGGCGGGGCCAACGATCTGGCCCGGGCGCTGGCGGCGGTCTGCGGTGCGGTGCCGGTCATTACTACGGCCACCGATGCCAACGGGGTGTTTGCCGTGGATGCGTGGGCCAGGCACCAGAACTGCGCCGTGCTGGAGCCGGAGCGCATCAAGCGCGTCAGCAGCAGGCTGCTGGCAGGCGGGCCGGTGCGGTACCGGTCGGAATTCCCCATTGCCGGGCAGGCCCCTGCCGGGGTGGTCCCGGCGGGGGAGGCAGAGCGCGCCGACTTTGCCCTGACCCTTTTCCCGGCGGGCGATGCGCTGCACCTGATCCCGAAGACCGGCGTGCTGGGCATCGGGTGCAGGCGGGGGACCAGCGCCGCACAGCTGGAAGCGGCCTTTGCGCAGTTCTGTGCGGCCCACGGCCTTGCAGCGGCGTGCATTACAGCAGCGGCCAGCATCGACCTGAAAGCCCATGAGCCGGGCCTGCTGGGATTTTGCGGAGCCCACGGCTGGCCGGTGCAGTTCTATTCTGCCGCACAGCTGCAGAACGCCCCCGGGCAGTTCACACCTTCGGCCTTTGTCCGGAGCGTGACCGGTGTGGACAATGTCTGCGAGCGGGCGGCGGTGCTGGCGGCAGGCGGCACGATCATTCTTCCCAAACAGGCGGGCGGCGGCGTGACCTTTGCGCTGGCGCTCCGTCCCTTTGCCCCGGATTGGAGGTGGCAGGATGCCTAATGTTGTTTTTGTTGTCGGGCTTGGGCCCGGGGATCCCCGGTTTCTGACCGCACAGGCGCAGAGCGCCTTAACGCAAGCCGAGGTGCTGTGCGGCTATACGGTCTATCTGGATCTGGTGCGCTCTTACTTCCCGGACAAGCTCTATTATTCCACCGGCATGACCAAGGAGATCGACCGCTGCCGCTGGGCGCTGGAAACGGCCCGGAGCGGCAGGGTGGTGGCGCTGGTCTGCTCGGGAGATGCTGGGGTCTACGGCATGGCAAGCCCTCTGCTGGAGCTGGCCGAGCATTTCCCGGACGTGACGGTGGAGGTGGTGCCCGGCCTGACCGCCGCCCTGAGCGGCGGTGCGGTGCTGGGTGCCCCGCTGGCCCACGATTTCTGTGTGCTCTCCCTCTCTGACCGGCTCACGCCGTGGGAGGTCATCGAGCGGCGGCTGGCGGCAGCAGCCATGGGGGATTTCTGCATCGCGCTGTACAACCCCTCCTCCAAGGGGCGGCCGGACTATCTGGCGCGGGCGGTGCGCATCCTGCTGGCAAACGGCAAAGCACCCGGAACGGTCTGCGGCATTGTGCGGAACATTGGCCGGGAGGGGCAGGAAAGCCGCGTTCTGACGCTGGCTGCGCTGGAAACCACCCCGGTGGATATGTTCACCACCGTGTTTGTCGGCAACGCCCAGACCCGCCAGCTGAGCGGGCGGATGGTCACGCCGCGGGGGTACCGCGCATGAGGGCCGTGGTATTCAGCGGCACCACCGAGGGCCGTGTGTTTTCGAAGCAGCTGGCCGCACTGGGGGCCGAGGTACTGGTCAGCGTGGCCACCCCGCTGGGGGCCGAGGAACAGGGCGAAAGGTCCGGCATCACCGTCCACTGCGGGCGGCTGACCCCGGAGGAGATGACCGCCCTGCTGCAGGGGGCTGACCTCTGCGTGGACGCGACCCATCCGTATGCCGTGGAGGCCACCCGGAACATCCGTGCAGCCTGCAAAACAGCGGGCACGGAGTACCGCCGCCTGCTCCGGCCCGAAAGCCCACTGCCTGCCGGGAGCATGGTGTTTGCCTCTGCGGCCCATGCGGCGGGATTTCTGGCCCGAACGCAGGGAAATGTCCTGCTTGCCACCGGGGCCAAGGAGCTTTCTGCCTTTGCTGAGCTGGAACCGGCACGGCTTTTTCCCCGTGTCCTGCCCACCCGGGAGGGCATTGCCGCCTGCGAGGGGGCAGATATCCCCCATAAGAACATCATCGCCATGCAGGGGCCGTTCTCCTATGCGCTGAACCGGGCACTGATGGAGCAGTTTGCCATCCGCTTCCTCGTTACCAAAGATGGCGGCGCGGCGGGCGGCTTTGAAGAAAAAGCCCGGGCAGCGCAGGACACCGGGGCACAGCTCATCGTCATCCGCCGCCCGGCCGAGCAGGGCGAAACGGCGGAACAGATCCTGACACATTGTAAGGAGATGCTGCAATGATCACACTCATCGGGATGGGGTCGGGCACGCCGGAAAGCCTGACCGCGCAGGGCCTTGCCGCCCTGCAGAACGCCGGACTGATCCTGGGGGCAAAGCGCCTGCTGGAACAGCTGCCGCAGGGCTGCACGGATCACCGGAAGGCCCTGTATCAGCCTGAGGATGTCCTTGCCGCGCTGGCGGCTGACCCGGAGGTGGATGCTGCCCTTGTGTACAGCGGCGACACCGGGTTTTACTCCGGTGCGGCCCAGCTGCTGCCGATGCTGCGGGCTTTTGGCATCTCCTGCCGGGTACTGCCGGGGCTTTCCAGCGTTCAGCTGCTGGCCGCTGCGGTGGGCCGCTCCTGGCAGGAGTGGAAGCTGGTCTCGGCCCACGGCTGTGCCTGCGACCCGGTGGCCGAATGCCTGACAGCCGGGGGAAAGCCCGTCTTTTTCCTGACCGGCGGGGCAGAAACGCCTGCCTCCCTCTGCGGCCGATTGGCTGCTGCCGGGCTGGGCGATGCCCATGTGCTGGTGGGCGAAGAGCTGGGCCGGGCAGAGGAGAAGATCCTGTTCGGCACGGCGCAGGAGTTTGCGCAAAAGCAGTTTGCAAGCCTGAGCGTTCTGCTTGTGGAGCATCTTCCTCAGCCGCCCCGGCGGGTGCCCGGCTTCCCGGATGAAGCCTTCCACAGGGGAGAGGTGCCCATGACCAAGCAGGAGGTGCGGGCGGCGGCGCTGGCCAAGCTGGCCGTGCAGCCCGGCGATACCCTGTGGGATGTGGGCGCGGGCACCGGCAGCGTGAGCGTGGAGCTGGCACTGGCCGCACCCCGGGGGCATGTGTATGCCGTGGAGTGTGACCCGGAGGCCTGCGGGCTCATCCGGCAGAACCGGGAAACGTTCCACGCCTGCAACCTGACACTGGTGGAGGGCCGCGCCCCCGCCGCGCTGGCTGACCTGCCCGCCCCGGATGCCGTGTTCATCGGCGGGACCAAGGGGGGCATGGAGGCTGTGGTGGACACGGTGCTTGCCCGGAATCCGAACGCCCGCATCTGCATCTCTGCCATTGCGCTGGAAACGCTGAGCGCCGCCGTGGCCGCACTGACTGCCCACGGTCTGGACGCGGAGGTGACGCAGATCGCAGTCAGCCGCACCCGGCCTGCGGGCAGGCTCCACCTGCTGATGGCCAATAACCCCATCTTCCTTATCACAGGAGAACGCAAATGATCCAATTTCTTGTGGCCGCGCCCTGTTCCGGCAGCGGCAAAACCACACTGACCTGCGCTCTGCTGGCGGCGCTCAAGCGGCGGGGGCAGGAACCCTGCTCCTTCAAGAGCGGGCCGGACTATATCGACCCCATGTTTCACCGGGCCGTGCTGGGGGTGGAGAGCCACAACCTCGACCTGTTTTTCTCCGCGCCGGAGACGGTGCGCGCGCTTTATGCGCAGGCCGCCGCCGGGCACGGGACAGCTGTGTGCGAGGGTGCCATGGGCTTTTACGATGGACTGGGCGGCGTGAGCGATACCGCCAGTGCCTGGCATCTGGCCGATACGCTGGGCCTGCCGGTGCTGCTGGTGGTCCAGCCCAGAGGGGCCAGCCTGACGCTGGCGGCCCAGATCAACGGGCTGAAGCAGTTCCGCACCCCCAGCCATCTGGCGGGCATCCTGCTCAATGACTGCGCCCCCCATCTGTATGCTCTGCTGGCTCCCATGCTGGCACGGGAGACCGGCCTGCCGGTGCTGGGCTATCTGCCCCACCTGCCGGATGCCGCCCTTGAGAGCCGCCACTTAGGGTTGAAAACTGCCGGGGAGATCGCGGACCTGCAGCAGAAGATCAGCCGGATGGCCGATGCGCTGGTGATGGATTGGGAGAAGCTTTTTGCCCTGACCGAGTGCGCAGCGCCTTTGGTGCACACAGATCGGCTCCCCCCTGCGGGAGAGCTGCTGCCCCAGGGAGCAGCGGAACAGCGCCCCCGCGTTCCCATTGCCGTTGCAAGGGATGCGGCGTTTTGCTTCACCTACGCCGAAACGCTGGAAGCACTGGAGCGGGCGGGGGCGGAGCTCTGCTGGTTCAGCCCCCTGCAGGACTCCGCCCTGCCGGAGCAGATCGGCGGGCTCTATCTGCCCGGCGGCTACCCGGAGCTGTATGCCGGGCAGTTGAGCGCGAATCGCTCCATGCTGGCCTCTGTGCGCCGGGCTGTGGAGCGCGGTCTGCCCACGGTGGCCGAGTGCGGGGGCTTTCTCTATCTGGGCCAGAGCCTGGAAGATGCCAACGGGGAACGCTGGCCCATGGCAGGCGTTCTGCCGGGGCAGGGCTTCCGGGTGGGGCGGCTGGTGCGGTTCGGATACGCGGCATTGACTGCCCACGCCGACAGTATGCTGTTCCGCGCCGGGGAGCGTCTGCCCGTGCACGAGTTCCACCACTGGGATTCCACAGACAACGGCACCGGCTTTACCGCCGCAAAGCCCAACGGGAAGCAATGGGACTGCGGCTTTGCAAATGAGCATTTCTATGCGGGCTTCCCGCATTTGTATTGGGCGGGCACGGCCCTGCCCCGGCGGTTCGTGGATGCCGCCGCACACTATCATCAAGAGGAACAGGACCAATGACAGAGCTTGAACTGAAACAGCTTCTTTCCAGGATCACCCGGCCGGACGAGACCGCACGCACCGCCGCCCACGCCCACTGGGCCAGCCTGGCCAAGCCGCTGGGCGGGCTGGGCAGGCTGGAGACCATGCTGGAGGATGCCGCCGCCCTGACCGGTACGGCAGAGCTGGCGTTTTCCCGCCGGGCCGTGCTGGTGCTCTGCGCCGACAACGGCGTGGTGGCGCAGGGCGTGAGCCAGACGGACCAGAGCGTGACCCGGGCCGTGGCCGAGAACCTTGCCGCCCGGCGCACCAGTGTCTGCCAGATGGCAAAAACGGCCCGCTGCGAAGTGGTGCCTGTGGACCTTGGCATGGCCGGGGAGCCGGTGCCCGGGGTGCAGAACTGCCGCATTGCCGCCGGGACGGCGGATTTCACCACCGGCCCTGCCATGACCCGTCAGCAGGCGGTGGATGCCATTGCGGCGGGCATGGGGCTTGTCCGGGCGCAGAAGGCGGCGGGGGTGCAGCTGCTGGCCACGGGGGAGATGGGCATTGGCAACACCACCACCTCCAGCGCCGTGGCCGCTGTTCTGCTGGGTCAGCCCGTGGAGCGGATGACAGGCCGGGGCGCGGGCCTTTCGGATGCGGGGCTTGCCCGCAAGCTGGATGCCATCCGGCGGGGCATTGCGCGGAATCAGCCCGATGCCGCTGACCCTCTGGACGTGCTTTCCAAGCTGGGCGGGTTCGACATCGCCGGGCTGTGCGGTGTTTTTCTGGGCGGTGCGCTGGAAGGCCTGCCCGTGCTGATGGATGGCTTCATCAGCGGGGTGGCGGCGCTGTGCGCGGTGCGGCTCTGCCCCGCTGCGGAAAAGGCCGTGTTTGCCAGCCACTGCTCCACCGAACCGGCAGCAAGGCTGGTGCTGGAAGCGCTGGGCAAAGCGCCCCTGCTCACCGCCGGGCTTCATCTTGGCGAGGGCACCGGAGCGGTGGCAAGCATCCCGCTGTGGGATATGGCGCTGGCCGTTTACCGCGATTGCTATTCCTTCACGGAGGGCGGCATCACGCCGTACACCCCCCAATGCTGACGCTGGTATTGGGCGGTGCCGCCAGCGGCAAGAGCGGGTATGCCGAGAGCCTGGTGCTGAAAACCGCGCTCCCACGCTATTACATCGCCACCATGCAGGTGTGGGATGCGGAGTGTGCCGCCCGGGTGGAAAAGCACCGGAGGATGCGGGCGGCAAAGCAGTTTGAGACCGTGGAGTGCCCTTTGCATCTGGAAAACATCCATCTGCCTGCCAGGGGAACTGCGCTGTTGGAGGATCTGGGCAACCTGACCGCCAACGAGCTCTACGACCCCGCCGGGGCGGGAGAAAATGCCGCTTCGGCTATTTTGGAAGGACTGGACCAATTGGCCGGACAATGCGCGCACCTCATCGTGGTCTCCAACGAGGTGTTCAGCGGCGGTGCCGACTATGCAGGCGACACCGGGCGCTACCTGAAAGCGCTGGCGCAGGTGAACAATGCCCTTGCCGCCCGGGCTGACCATGTGGTGCGGGTGGTGTGCGGCATCCCGGTCTATTATAAAGGAGTGGAAAAATGATTGGATTGCAGACCATTGCAGTGGCCTTTGCCATGTTTTCGGCCCTGCCGGTGCCGCAGTTCGCGTGGAACCAGAAAAACATGCGGTATGCCATGTGTGCCTTCCCGCTCATCGGGGTGGTCATTGGCGGGCTGTGGTGCCTGTGCGGCGCTCTGCCCCTGCCGATGCCCGCAAAGGCGGCGGGGTTCTGCCTGATCCCGGTCTGGGTCACGGGCGGCATCCACCTGGATGGCTATGCCGACACCTGCGATGCCCTTTCCAGCTATGGCGACCGGGAAAAGAAGCTGGAGATCCTCAAAGACCCCCACTGCGGTGCCTTTGCGGTGATCCGGCTGTGCAGTTATTTTGCGGCCTACCTTGCCCTTTGCGCCTGCGTGGACTTCACGCCCCGGGTGGGCCTGTGCTGGACACTGGCCCTTGTGCTGGAACGGGCCCTCTCGGGCCTGGCCGTGGCATCGTTCCTGATGGCAAAGAACACAGGCCTTGCCCACACCTTTGCCACGGCGGCGGATCGAACTACTGTCCGCCGGGTGCTGATGGTGCTGGCCGCTCTGCTCAGCGCCGCCCTGCTGGCACTGGGCGGCTGGGCGCTGGTGCTGGCGGCGTTGCTGGTGTTTGCACGCTATCATGTTGTTTCAAACAAGCAGTTTGGCGGCATCACCGGCGATCTGGCCGGGTGGTTTTTGCAGAAAGCCGAGCTGTGGATGCTGGCAGCGCTGTGTGCCTGCCAGTGGGGAGGACTGTTATGATCTTTATCACCGGGCCGCTGTACAGCGGTAAGCGCACCTTTGCGCAGCGCCTGCCAGGCACCCGCATTGCGGAGGTGCAGGCCCTGGCCGCAGAGGCTGAGGATCTGGAAAAGCTTGCGGAGGAGCTCTCCGCTTATGATATCGTGATGGCCACCGAGGTGGGCGGCGGCGTGGTGCCCGTGGACGCAGGGGAGCGGGCCGCCCGGGAAGCCGCCGGGCGGCTGGCCTGCCTGCTGGCGGCCCGGGCCGGGTGCGTGGTGCAGATGTTCTGCGGCATCCCCACAGTATTGAAAGGAGAACTGCCCTCATGCTGATCTATCTTCTGCGCCATGGCCTGACGGCCTACAATGCCGAAAAGCGCTATCAGGGCCAGCGGGATATCCCCCTGTGCCCCGCGGGCCGCGCCCAGCTGCGGCAGGCTGACCTCCGGCCGGAAACGGTCTATATCACCCCGCTCTGCCGCACCCGGCAGACCGCGGAGGTGCTCTTCCCGGGTGCAAGGCTCGTGGAGGTGAAAGACCTGCAGGAGATGTGCTTCGGCAGCTTTGAGGGCCGCAATTTCATTGAGATGGAGCACGACCCGGATTATCTGGCCTGGGTGAACGCCAACTGCGAAAGCCCCTGCCCGGACGGCGAGACCAAGGCTGTCTTTTCGGAGCGGGTGTGCAGGGCCTTTGCCGCACTGGTGGACAAGGCCCTTGCCGATGGGGAAGAGACACTGGTCATTCTGGCCCACGGCGGCACCCAGATGGCTGCCATGGAGCGCTACGCTCTGCCCCATGCGGATTATTACCATTGGTGCGCCCCCAACGCGGGCGGCTACGTTCTGGATGCAGGAGATTGGGCGGAGCAGCGGGTGCTGCACCTGCTGAAGACTGTGCAGTACACAAAGGAGGATGCCCGATGATCGAATACGCAGTACTCGGCGGTTTTGTGCTGGACTGCCTCTTCGGCGACCCGGCCTGGCTGCCCCACCCGGTGGTGTACATGGGTAAGGCCATCTCGGCGCTGGAAAAGCGCCTGCGGGCCCGCCTGCCCAAAACGCCTCAGGGGGAACTGCTGGGCGGTGCCATTGTGGCCTTCTGCCTGCCGGTGGGCACCTTTCTGCTGACGAGCCTTGTCTGCCTGGGGGCTGCCCGTGTCAGCCCGTGGCTGGGGCTGGCCGTCCAGATGTTCTGGTGCGGGCAGGCACTGGCCGCAAAGGGGCTGGCGCAGGAGAGCACCAATGTCTACCGGGAACTGGTCAAGCCCGACCTGCCTGCCGCCCGCAGGGCGGTCAGCCGCATCGTGGGGCGGGACACCCAGGGTCTGACGCTGGAGGGGGTGACCAGAGCCGCCGTGGAAACGGTGGCCGAAAACGCCAGCGACGGCGTGATCGCGCCCCTGCTCTATATGCTCATCGGCGGGGCACCGCTGGCCCTGACCTACAAGGCCATCAACACGATGGACAGTATGCTGGGCTACAAAAACGAAAAATACCTCTACTTTGGCCGCATCCCGGCCAAGCTGGACGATGCGGCAAATTACCTTCCCAGCCGCCTTGCCGCCCTGCTGTGGGTGGCTGCCGCGGCCTTTACGCACAATGACGCAAAAGGGGCGTGGAAGATCTGGCGGCGGGACCGCCGGAACCACGCCAGCCCCAACAGCGCCCAGACCGAGAGCGCCTGCGCCGGTGCGCTGGGGGTGCAGCTGGCCGGGCCCGCCTATTACTTTGGCGAATACTACGCCAAGCCCACCATCGGCGATCCGCTGCGTCCCATTGAACCGGAGGATATCCTGCGTGCCAACCGGATGATGTATGTGGCAAGCGCCTTTGCACTGGCGTGGGGCGTGGCAATACGGGCTATTTTGTAACGACCTCGCCCTCTCAGTCATGCCTTGCATGACAGCTCCCCCAAAGGGAGGAGCCAAGAGCTGGGATCCAGAACCATCCGGGAAAAGGAGAACGAAGATGCAACTAGTACATGGCGGCGATTGGGCCGGTTATCGGGCCGAGTTCGGGCGGGACGCGCTGGATTTTTCGGCCAACGTCAGCCCGCTGGGCCTGCCGGAAGGGGTGGCCCGGGCCATCACGGCGGCATTGCCTACGGCCGACCGCTACCCCGACCCCCTGTGCCGGGAGCTGCGGGCAAAGCTGGCGCTCCATGAGGGCGTGCCGGCGGAGCAGATCCTCTGCGGCAATGGGGCGGCAGACCTTATCTTCCGGTTGGTCTGGGCCAAAAAGCCCCGCCGGGCGCTGGTCACCGCCCCCACCTTTGCGGAGTATGCCACTGCTTTGGAAAGTGTCGGCTGCACGGTAGAACGCTTCTTTTTGCGGGAGCAGGAGAACTTTGCGGTCACGGATGCGTTCTGTGCGGCCATCCGCCCGGGGGTGGACATGGTGTTCCTCTGCCAGCCCAACAACCCCACCGGCCAGCTGACGGCCCTGCCGCTGATGGAGCAGATCCTCCACCGCTGCGCGGCGTGCGGCACCTTGCTGGTGGTGGACGAATGCTTCCTTGATTTCCTGCCCGACCATGCCCTGCACACGGCAAAAGGTCTGCTGGGGGAGGGAAATCTGGTCATTCTGAAAGCCTTCACCAAGCTTTACGGCATGGCGGGCGTGCGGCTGGGCTATGCCCTGAGTGCCGACACAGCGCTGCTGGAACAGATGCAGGCCTGCGGCCAGCCCTGGGGTGTGTCCAGTCTGGCGCAGGCGGCGGGCCTTGCCGCACTGGAGGAGACAGCGTATGTGGAAAATGTCCGGGCCCTCATTGCCGAACAGCGGCCCCGCCTGACGGACGGTCTGCGGGCGCTGGGCCTGCGGGTGCTGAACGGCAGGGCAAATTACCTGCTGTTTCAGGCCCCGGAGACGCTGGGAGAAACCCTGCGGCAAAGGGGCGCTGTGTTGCGCAGCTGTGCGAACTACCCCGGGCTGGGCCCCGGCTGGTACCGCACCGCCGTGCGCACCGGGCCTGAAAACGAACAGCTTTTGAAACTTCTTGCGGAGGTGCTGGAATGAGCAAGGCAAAGTGCATCATGGTGCAGGGAACCATGAGCGGTGCAGGCAAAAGCCTGCTGTGCGCCGCCCTCTGCCGCATTTTTGCGCAGGACGGTTACCGCGTGGCTCCCTTCAAGAGCCAGAACATGGCGCTGAACAGCTTTGTCACCCGGGATGGGCTGGAAATGGGCCGGGCACAGGTGGTGCAGGCGCAGGCCGCAGGCATCGAGCCGGATGTGCGGATGAACCCCATCCTGCTCAAGCCCAGCAGTGACGTGGGCAGTCAGGTCATCGTGAACGGCGAGGTGCGGGGTCAGATGTCCGCCGCCGCCTACTTCAAAATGAAAAGAGCGCTCATCCCGGAGATCCTCTCGGCATACAACAGTCTGGCCGAAACCGTGGACATCATCGTCATCGAGGGGGCCGGAAGCCCGGCGGAGATCAACCTGAAGGCAGACGATATCGTCAACATGGGCCTTGCCCGGCTGGTGGATGCCCCCGTTCTGCTGGCGGGCGATATCGACCGGGGCGGTGTGTTCGCCCAGCTGTACGGCACAGTGGCGCTGCTGGAGCCAGAGGAGCGCGCCCGCATCAAGGGGCTGCTCATCAATAAATTCCGCGGCGATGTGGAGATCCTGCGCCCCGGCCTTGCTATGCTGGAAGAAAAAACGCAGCTGCCGGTGCTGGGGGTCGTGCCCTACCTGAAGGTGGACATTGAGGACGAGGATTCCCTTTCCACCCGGCTGGATGCGGGCAAAACGGTCCACCCGCTGGATGCGGCCATCCTCCGCCTGCCGCACATCTCCAACTTTACCGATTTCATGCCGCTGGAGCAGCACCCGCTGCTGGGCGTGCGGTATGTGCAGAATACCCGCCAGCTGGGCACACCGGATCTCATCATCCTGCCCGGAACCAAGAACACGGTGGATGACCTGCTCTGGCTGCGGCAGTCCGGGCTGGAAGCAGCCCTGTTGAAGCTGGCGGCCAACGGCACGCCGGTGCTGGGAGTCTGCGGCGGGTATCAGATGCTGGGCGAGACACTGGCCGACCCTGAGGGCACGGAGAGCGGTACGGCGCAGACTGTGCGGGGGCTGGGGCTGCTGCCCACCCGCACAGTCTTTACCGGCCAGAAGCACCGCACCCAGGACACTGCCGCCGTGACCGCCGCCCCCTTTGCGGGTGCGGCCCTGACCGGATATCAGATCCACACCGGCCGCACCGAGGTGCAGGGTGTGCCCTTCTGCACACTGGCAGACGGCACACCCGAGGGCTGCGTGCAGGACAATGTGTTCGGCACCTACCTGCACGGCCTGTTTGATACCGGTGAACTCACCGAGAAGCTGATGGCCCTGCTCTGCCGGCGCAAGGGCATTGCGCCGGACAGTGCCGCCCTCATCCCGATGGAGCAGTACCGCCAGCAGCAGTTTGACCTGCTGGCCGATGGCGTGCGCGGCGCGCTGGATCTGGATGCCGTTTACGCGGCCATGTGGTTGGAGAACCCGCGGAGGAATGCACAATGATCCCACAACATCATCTGCCCGCCGACATTGAGCGGACAAGCCTTTCCATCATCACGGCAGAGCTGGAAGCGCAGGGCCTGACCCCGCCGCCCGAGACTGCCGCTGTGGTCAAGCGGGTCATCCACACCACCGCCGACTTTGACTATGCAAAAAATCTGCGCTTTACGCCGGGGGCTGTGGCAGCAGGTGTGGCCGCCCTGCGGGCCGGGACCCCTATCATCACCGATACCAACATGGCGCTTTCGGGCATTTCCAAGCCTGCCCTTGCCCGGCTGGGCGGCAGTGCCCTCTGCTATATGGCGGACCCTGAGGTGGCGCGGATCGCAGCCGAGACCGGAACCACCCGGGCAGTGGCCTCCATGCACCGCGCGGCGCAGGAGCACCCCGGGGCCATTCTTGCGGTGGGCAATGCCCCCACCGCCCTGCTGACCATTGCGGAAGAAATCGAGGCCGGGCTGCGGCCTGCCCTGGTCATCGCCGTGCCAGTGGGGTTTGTGAATGTGGTGGAAAGCAAGGAAGCGCTGTTTGCCGCCTGTGCAGCCCACGGCGTGCCTGCCATCGCGGCCATGGGCCGCAAGGGCGGAAGCACCGTGGCCGCTGCAGTCTGCAACGCTCTGGTCTACTCTGCCGCCGAGATGCTGGACCCTGCGGCGAGAGGGTGGAAATAAGGTGGAACCGGTACAAACGCCCCTTTTTACGCTTTTGCTTGACTTTTTGGCAGAAACAAGGTATCGTTTATCTGTATGACGATTGATATATGAGTTGAAGCTTTGCGTGAAAAAGGAAACATTATGGCACAGACGATTTTAGAAGAAAAGAAGAAATCACGGCTGATGACAGAGGGCAGCATCTGGAAGAACATCCTGCTCTTCTCGGTGCCGCTGATCCTGGGCAACATGCTGCAGCAGCTGTACAACACCGCCGATTCCATCATTGTGGGCAACTTTGTGGGCAGCAACGCGCTGGCAGCGGTCGGTTCCAGCGGCTCGCCCATCTTCCTGCTCATCGGGTTCAGCCAGGGCATTGCCGTGGGTGCCGGTGTCGTGGTGTCCCAGTTTCTGGGAGCCAAGGACAGGGAGGGCGCGCACACTGCGGTGCACACCTCGCTGGCCCTTTCGGCCATTCTGGGTGCGATCCTGACCGTGTGCGGCATTGCCGTCAGCCGTGCCCTGCTCACCGCCATGAACACCCCCGCAGAGGTGCTGGAGGATGCGGTACTCTATATGCGGCTCTATTTTGGCGGCGTGCTGTTCAGCGTGGTGTATAACATGGCGGCCGGTATCCTGAACGCCGCCGGCAACTCCAAGCGGAGCCTGCTCTACCTGGGCGTTGCCTCTGTCACCAACATCGTCCTCGACCTTGTCCTGATCGCCGGATGCAGGATGGGCGTGGCCGGTGCGGCCATTGCCACCGATATCAGCCAGCTGGTGTCCTGTGTGCTCTCCCTGCGTTTTCTGATGCGGGTGGAGGACGATTACCGCGTGACGGCAAAGGAAGTGCGCGTGCACAAAAAGATGGCGGTCCGCATCATCAAGGTGGGCCTGCCCACCGGCATCCAGAACATGGTCATCTCCCTTTCCAATGTGCTGGTGCAGGTCAGCGTCAACGGCTATGGTGCCGCTGCCATGGCAGGCTTTGCCGCCTATATGAAGGTGGATGGCTTCAACATTCTGCCTGTGCTGAGCTTCGGCATGGCGGCCACCACTTTTGTGGGCCAGAACTTTGGTGCGGGCAAGATCGACCGTGTCAAAAAGGGCACCTTTGTCACCCTGGGCATGTGCATCGTTTACACCATCCTGACCGGCATCCTGCTGCTCGCCTTCCAGGACCCCATCATGCACCTGTTCACCGGCGATGAAACGGTCGTTGCCTACGGCAAGATCTGTATGCTCTATTTCTGCCCCTTCTACTGGATGCTGGGCATCCTGCAGGGCCTTGCCGGTACGGTGCGCGGCACCGGCAAGAGCGTGCCGCCCATGGTGGTGCTGCTGATCTCCCTGTGCCTGTTCCGTATCGTCTGGATCCAGTTTGCCCTGCCCCTGTTTGCGGGCATTGAGGGCGTGCTGCTGGTCTATCCGGTGTCCTGGGCTGTGGGTGCAGTATTGATGGTGCTCTACGCATGGAAGGGCAAATGGATGCAGCTGCCGGAAGCAATTTCATAAACCGGACGCACCCGATCCCCCGGTGGAAGTGCATTTTATACAAAAAGTAACGTATGAATGCATAAAAATATTCGGGGGGGGGGGCTAAAAAATCTGCGAAAATCAGTTGATTTCTGCCGAAAAATGCCGTATACTGAATTATAGTTTCAAATCGAACGACAGACTTCGGCAAAAGGGGCTGATAAGATGGAGTGCACGCAGGCAGAGGCCTTTGAACAGTATATTCGGGATCTGCGCGTTGTGCGCTCGATCTCCCGGCCCAGCTTTCCGGAGGGCAAGGCTCCCGCTGCCGTGCTGGAAGAGATCCAGACCAACGCGCTGAGATGCAACGCCCTGCTGCGGCAGAATGAGGCACTGCTGGCGCAGTTTGTCTACGACCGCGACCCTGCCTCCCTGACCGAAACGGATATCCAGGGACTGAGTGCCTTTGCGGGCAGGCTGTTCAACTATGCGAACAGCGAGGATATGGGCGTGGCGTTCAAGGTGCATCAGCTGCTGCTGGCAGCGGCCCGCAGCCGGGAAGACGTGCCCATGATCGTCAGGGAGCTGTACTACACAGGCATCACCCTGCATTATATGAACGTCCGGGATGAGGGAACTGGCATCAACCTGTTGGGCGATGCGATCCAGGTCTATTTTACGGAAGCTGCTGAATCCATGTCACGGTATGAACAGCTGGACAGGAATACCCGGCAGTATCTCATCCGCTGTGTGGGCAACACCCGGCTGGGGATGTCCCGCGGCACCCATGCGGAAAGCTGCCGGTATCTGGAGCGGTTCCGCCGCGCAATGGAGGTCATCCAGTCTGCGCATTACCATGCACTGGACCCGGAGTTCCCCTGGGAAAGCTACATCTATTCCATGCACATGGATCGCATGACCCTGCTGACCCACCTGCGGCAGGAGGAGGATCCCGAGGTGGCGCGGCAGGTGCTGGAATCGGCGGAATACATCTGGACGCACAAGAAGAAGTACAAGGGCCCGGATGCACGCCTGCAGAACTGGCGGGTGCCCTACTTTTATGCTGCTGCCCGCTACCATGCCGGGGTGGGCAGCCTGGAAGACGTGGTCAAGATCCTTCTGGAATCGGCGGGAAGCGTGGCGCAGGATGATTATTCTGCCGAGGCCATCAACCGGAAGCTGGTTCTGGCGGCCTATCTTTCGGTCTATGCAGAACGTCTGGACGAGGCGGGAGCACAGAGGTATCGTGCAACCGTGGAGCAGGTACGCCGTTCTGCGTATCAGTATCTGGAACAGATGCCGGCCAGCCAGTATCCCCGTGTGGTAAACTCTGCCGCCTGGGAGTTGAGCAAGATCAACACCAGCTCAGATGAAACGGCGAACCGCCGGATGCTGGGCAGTATCCTGGCCGGGCACAAGCCGACCTATGTCCACTCGCTGATGGTGGCAGAGCTGACCCGTGCCCTGCTGCATCGGCAGATCGAGACAAGGCCCGAAACACTGGTGGGCCTGCTGGGCTGCAGGAGCGCGGCCGAGGTGCAGGCCCGGCGGGAGGCGCTCTGCCAGACAGCCTATGAGTGCGGCCTGTACCACGACCTTGGCAAGTGCGCCGTTCTGATGTACATCGACAACAACGCCCGCCGCCTGCTGGATGAGGAGTTTTTCTGCATCCAGAGCCACCCAAGGACCGGCGCTGCCATTCTGAATAGAATGGGCTGCGGAAGAACGCTGGCCCCGGCGGCACTCTATCACCACTGCTATTACAACGGCAAGGGCGGATATCCCAATGATGTGCCCTCCTGCCCGCCGGAGATCAAGGGAATCGTGGATGCGCTGAGCGTGGCAGACTCGCTGGATGCCGCCACCGATAATATCGGTCGGTGTTACAACCTTGCCAAGCCCTTCCACGCTCTGCTGGAAGAGCTGCGGGCCCAGAGCGGCACCCGCTATGCGCCCAATGTGGTCGCTCTGTTTGAGGATGGGCGTTTCTGCCAGCAGCTGGCAGAGAACACGGATGCCGAGCGCAAAAGGGTGTATCTGCAGGTGTATCACGCCGGAAGTGAAGAAAAATAAACGACCCTCTCTATCATTGCTTCGCAGTGCCACCTCCCCAAAAAGGGAGCGGGCATACGTCAGCGTGATAGAGAGGGTCATTCTTTTTGTTTAAGTCAGGATGAAGCTTTCCCAGTCCACCCTGCCGGTGCAGTTCAGCCGGGGTAGCGGCTCACTTCCAGCAGTTCCTCCGCCCGCTTTACCTGTTCCGCCGTGGGGGGAACGGCATCGGGCAGGGGATAGGAGATGCCCAGCTTCTGCCACTTGAACAGCCCCAGCGTGTGGTAGGGGAGCACCTCCACCCGCTGCACCGTTTTCAGGCTGCGGATGAAGTCTGCGGTCCTGCGCAGGCCCTCCTCGTCGTCGGTGAGGCCGGGCACCAGCACATGCCGGATCCAGAGCGGAACGCCCAGATCAGAGATGTGCCGTGCCATGGCTAAGATGTTGGCATTGTCCCGGCCGGTAAGCTGACGGTGCTTCTCCGGGTCGATCTCCTTGAGATCCAGGATCACCAGACTGGTGGAAGCCATCAGGGTATCGAAGGCGGCCAGGTAGGCGGGGTCATCGGGCTGGAACGGCTGACCGGCCGTGTCCAGTGCGGTGTGCACCCCCTTGGCGCGTGCCAGCTGGAAGAATTTTGTCAAGAAGTCCATCTGCCGCAGCGGCTCGCCGCCGCTGACGGTGATGCCGCCCTTCTTGCCCCAGTAATTGCGGTAGCGCCAGACGTGCTGGAACAGCTTCTCCGGAGACCATTCCGTGCCGCCCTCAGCGCTCCACGTTTCGGGGTTGTGGCAGTATTTGCAGCGCAGGGCACAACCCTGCAGAAAGACAACGAACCGGACACCCGGCCCGTCCACCGAGCCGAAACTTTCCAGCGAGTGGACGAGACCGACGGGATCACAGTGCGGCATGGCAGGTACGGGAGATCACGTCCATCTGCTGCTCGCGGGTCAGGTCGATGAACTTGACCGCATAGCCGGAGACGCGGATGGTGAAGTTGGCGTATTCTTCCTTTTCGGGGTGCTCCATGGCATCCAGCAGCTTCTCCTTGCCGAACACGTTCACGTTCAGGTGGTGTGCACCCTGATCGAAGTAGCCGTCCAGCACCTGCACCAGGTTCTCCTTGCGCTCGCCCTCGCTGTGGCCCAGTGCCTCGGGGTTGATGGTCTGGGTGTTGGAGATGCCGTCCAGAGCCCAGTGGTAGGGCAGCTTAGCAACAGAGTTCAGGGAAGCCAGCAGGCCGTTCTGCTCCGCACCGTAGCTGGGGTTTGCACCGGGTGCAAAGGGGGTGAATGCGGCGCGGCCATCGGGCAGAGCACCGGTGTACTTGCCGTACACCACGTTGGAGGTGATGGTCAGGATGGAGGTGGTAGCCTCGGAGTTGCGGTAGGTGTGGCGCTTCTTGATCATCTCCAGGAAGGTGCGCAGCAGCCACACGCCGATCTCGTCGGCGCGGTCGTCATCGTTGCCGTACTTGGGGAAGTCGCCCTCCACCTCATAGCCGGTGGCCAGGCCGGTCTCATCGCGCACGACCTTGACCTTGGCGTACTTGATGGCGCTCAGGGAGTCGATGACGTGGGAGAAGCCTGCAATGCCGGTGGCAAAGGTGCGGCGCACATCGGTGTCGATCAGGGCCATCTCGGCTTCCTCGTAGTAGTACTTGTCGTGCATATACTGGATGAGGTTCAGCACGTTGACGTACAGGCCGGCCAGCCAGTCCAGCATCTGGACATACTTGGGCAGGACTTCGTCATAGGTCAGGTACTCGCTGGTGATGGGGGCATAGTTGGGGCCGCACTGCTCGTGGCTCTTCTCGTCCACGCCGCCGTTGATGGCGTACAGCAGGCACTTGGCCAGGTTGGCGCGGGCACCAAAGAACTGCATCTCTTTGCCGGTCTGGGTGGCAGACACGCAGCAGCAGATGGAGTAATCGTCGCCCCAAACGGGCTTCATCACATCGTCGTTCTCGTACTGAACAGAGCTGGTGTTGATGGATACCTTGGCGGCGTACTTCTTGAAGCTCTCAGGCAGGGCAGAGGAGTACAGAACGGTCAGGTTCGGCTCCGGTGCGGGGCCCATGTTCTCCAGAGTGTGCAGGAAGCGGTAGCAGTTCTTGGTGACCATGCTGCGGCCGTCCATGCCGATGCCGCCCACTTCCAGGGTGGCCCACACGGGGTCGCCGGAGAACAGCTGGTTGTAGCTGGGGATGCGGGCAAACTTGACCATGCGGAACTTCATCACCATGTGGTCGATCAGCTCCTGAGCCTGGCTCTCGGTCAGGGTGCCGTTCTCCAGATCGCGCTGGATGTAGATATCCAGGAAGGTGGAGATGCGGCCCACGCTCATGGCAGCGCCGTTCTGGGTCTTGATGGCGGCCAGGTAGCCGAAGTACAGCCACTGGCAGGCTTCCTTGGCGTTCTTAGCGGGCTGGGAGATATCGCAGCCGTAGGCCTCGGCCATCTTCTTCATGCCCTTCAGGGCGCTGATCTGGCGGGCGATCTCCTCACGCAGGCGGATCACATCATCGGTCATGGTGCCGTCGCCGCAGTTGGCAAAGTCCTCCTGCTTGAACTTGATCAGGGCATCGATGCCGTACAGGGCCACACGGCGGTAGTCGCCCACGATGCGGCCGCGGCCGTAGGTGTCGGGCAGGCCGGTGATGATGTGGGTGTGGCGGGCAGCCTTCATCTCAGGGGTGTAGGCATCGAACACAGCCTGGTTGTGGGTGCGGGTATAGTCGGTAAAGATCTTGTGCAGCTCCTCGCTGGGCTGATAGCCGTAGGTGGTGCAGGCCTGCTCTGCCATCTTGATGCCGCCGTAGGGCATGAATGCACGCTTCAGGGGCTTGTCGGTCTGCAGGCCGACGATCTGCTCCAGATCCTTCAGGGTCTCGTCGATATAGCCGGGGCCGTAAGCGGTCAGGCTGCTGACGACTTCGGTCTCCATGTCCAGCACGCCGCCCTTGGCGCGCTCTTCCTTCTGCAGCTTCTGCAGGGCACCCCACAGCTTATTGGTGGCTTCGGTGGGGCCAGCCAGAAAGCTCTCGTCGCCATCGTACGGGGTGTAGTTCTTCTGGATGAAGTCGCGGACATTGACTTCCTCTTTCCAGATGCGGCCCTCAAAGCCTTCCCACTGTTCAAAATTGATCATTGGAACCTCCTTGCTCCATTTCATGCGCAAGTTAGCGCATTCTAACTAATGAGCCTTTGAAAAACCGCACTGCATAGGCGGCTTTCTGGGGGCGAAACAGTCCTGAACTGCCGTCTGCGGCAGTTCTAACTACAAGGTGTAGACAAAAATGAAAACCTGCCCACAAAATCTTGCGTTACTATAATAACAAGAACCACTTTAAAAAGCAATAGAAAACAAGTGGGTTTTCTTCCAAAGCAAGGGGGATTCTTTGGGCAGAATGTAGAAAAAAAGCTAAAACCCCGGCGACACACACCTTTTTCGCGGAAAATTGCAAATTGGGGGTTGACAAGACTAACCGCTTATGGTATTCTGTTCTCGCAACGGAGGTTAGCTAAATCTAACCACGACGCACCAAAAAACGGAGCGTCTGCAAGCGCTCCGTTCCATTCCTCCATTCCATACTCTCTTTTTCTTGGCAGGATGCAGCATTCTGGTTTGCTCTGCATCCGCTGCGCGGCACACAGGGCTCTGGTACGGCACTGTGCGCAGATGAAAACAAAAACGGGACACTCAGCTTGACCACCTGAGTGCCCCGATTTTTGTTTTGTCCCGGTCGTTGATCAGCCGCATCCCGGGGAGCGGACAACATTCTTTACACCACCGCATCCCGCAGCAGCTGGTAGATCGCCTCCGCGTTTCCATTGGGGGAGCGGAGGGAGACGAATTTTCCGTTTACCTGGCAGACTCCGTCCGAATAGACGGTGAAGAGCAGGTTCTGGCTGGAACCGTCTGCAAAGCGCAGGGTGATGGAATGCGCTTCGTAGTCGTGGGAGTAGGAGCGGGCATTCTGGTTGAACTTCTGGTAGCAGCTCGCGTTTTGCAGGATCTTGAAAAATGCCTGATAGGTGTCATCGCCCGCAGAATAGGCGTGGGTGGTAACCACCGATGGGCTCAGGCTGACGGTATCCTCCACACTGACAGAGACGGAAGTGCTTTTATTGATATCAGTTTTCAGGTCAACGCGGCGGTTGGAAACGAACAGCAGCACGAACAACAGGACCCAGAGGGCCATGATGGCATAAAAACGGAGACTTTTGTTTTCCATAAGGCGTTCTCCTTTGGTGGGCCGCACAGCTGGGTGGCCAGAGATCTTCAAAGAGTACGCTTTCATTATAGTGCCGGAATGCGCAGGATGTCAACTGTTCTCCAGATGCTTCTGTGCCGCAAAGGTACCTGCGGCGCTGGCGGCAAACACAAAATAGTAGCTTGCGATGCGGAAGAGCATCAGGGTGCTCATGGCCTCGCCGCTGGTCATAAAGCTGCTGAACACCAGCAGAAAGGCTGTTTCAATGGAGCCCATGCCTGCCACATTGGGCAGGGCATTGGAAAGGAAGAGCATCAGGCTGGTGAGCAGCTGTACCTGCCAGAAGCTCAGCCCGCAGGAAAGCCCCATGAAGCGGATGCAGAACCACGGCAGGGTGAACATCAGAAACAGCTTGAGGGTCTGCACGGCAAGGATGCGGGCACAGCGGCCTTTGTCGGCCAGCAGGAGACGGCTCTCGGCGGCCAGAGTGTCCAGCTGCTCCAGCCACTTTTCCCGGCGGGTCTGCCATGGTTCCGTTTTGGGCAGAAAGCCCATGGCCCAGCGGGCCAGCCGCTGCACCAGCGGCGAGACACAGAGCAGCACCAGCGCCACGATGACCAGCGCCACCACGCAGTAGGCGGCGGGCAGATAGTGCATCACGCCGGAGGTGTTGGCGGCGAGCCAACGGTGCTGCAGCAGGAGCATCACAGTGGCATAGAGCAGAACGGTGGTCTTGTGGAATACATATTGCAGGGTCATCAGGCCCACACCGGGGCCCAGCGGCAGGCCGCAGTGGTAGAGATAGTAGGACTCCATGGGCACAGCCCCGGCACCCAGGCCGACCACGTTGCCAAAGATGCCCACAAAGGCGGCATCCAAGCCGCGCCGCAGGGTAAAGCCCGGCAGGCGGCAGCGGATGATGAGCCAGCAGACGATTCCCTCAAGCAGGGGGTATGTCAGGCCGATGACCAGCACCAGCAGCACCTGCCAGAAGGAGAGCTGGGCCAGCGCGGTCGAGATCTCGGCCCAGTGGCTGCTGAAGATGAAAACCACTACACAGGTCAGCGCCAGCAGCACCAGCAGAGAAAGAATCGCCTTTTTGCGGGAGGGCTGCTGGGGGGTGTTGGTCTGTTCCATGGGACAAGGCTCCTTTCACGATACTGCTTGCAGTATAACACAGCGGGGCCTTGCTTTTGTGAACTGAAACAAAATTTTTCTCGTCACTTTGTGTGATATGATAAAAAAGAACCTCTCAGGCTCACTTCGTTCGCCAGTTTCCCTATGAGGAGAAGTGGCATTGCGAAGCAATGGCGGAGAGGTTTTGTATTACTTTTTCGCTGTCAGATCTTCCACAGCAGCCCGGAGCGTCTGCTCAAAAGCCTCCTTGGAATAATACTGCTCGTACATTTTACGGCATTCTGTCCGCATGGAGGCCAGCTCTTCCGGGTGTTCAATGGCGTGCTCCAGCAGGACAGCCAGCTGCTGCGGATCGTCGTCGTGGTAAACGAAGCCGTTCCGCCCCTCGGAGATGAGCCCGGCGGTGCCGGTGTGCTCCGATACGATGGACGGCTTGCCGAAGATTAGGCCCTCGGTGACAAAGGTGGGCATGGGGTCGTCGCGGGAGGCGCAGACCAGACCGGTGCACTGCTCCATCAGGCTCTTGATCTCGTCACGGGTGAGCCGCTTGCAGTAGAACACGTTTTCCGGGTAGTCTGCGGTCAGGGTGCGGACGGAATCCATCATCTCCTTGTCAGCGGCCTGGCCCACAAAGAGGAAGGAGGCTTTTTCCCGCACCTCGGGCGGCAGCAGGCGGATGGCCTTGCAGAAGATATCGTGGCCCTTGCGGCGCTCAAAGGAGCCCACCGTGGCAAACAGAGGGCGGCCGCGGTTGTAGCCCAGATCGGTGCGGACAAAGTTCTCTGCCGCGTAATCTGGTAGGCCGTAGATGAGCGGCCGGATCTCGAACTCGGGCCGCACGGCGTGCATGGCGTTGGCGGCGTGGCTGCCCACCGAGTAGACCCGGACATTCTCTCCCAGCTGGGTGGGGATCTGGTGGGCAATGTGGGGATAGCCTGCAAAGGCATCGTGGAGCCACCACAGCACCGGTACGGCGGTGCCGCTCAGGGCACGGACGGCCCGGGCCATGACCACCGTGTTGACGATGACGAAGTCGGCACAGAGGGCCATGCCCCAGGCATCGGAGACATTGCGGCAGGACGAACGGGTGATGACCGAGGCCCCGGCATCCAGGAAGAGATGCAGGGAGCCGCCGTCACTGGGGCCCAGCACAAGTACCTCATACCCCATGCTGCGCAGCACCGGCACGGCGCTCACCAGCACGATGGGCGCGCCGGTCATATCCAGCACATGACTCATAATAAAGGCACGTTTGCCGTGGGCCGAAAACGCATCCTCGGCGCAGATGCCGCGCTCGTAGTGGAGCAGGGCCTGCGGAATGAGAGCGGGCCTGGTGCAGAGCTGCGCGGCCAGCGCCAGCAGCTCGGGCACATTTTCGGGGTCATGGGCGGCGGCGCGGCAGCGCTCCAGCAGGGCGCGGCTGACCACGGCGCAGCGGTTCTGCGCCTGCAGCGGCTGGCTCTGATAGAGGGCGGTTGCCCCGCCAAAGCCGAACACAGCATTGCAGGCGACATAATCCGCGCCGTCCTGCAGGGCTTTGGCAAAGTACATCAGGGCGGTGGACATCAGCTCCACGTCCTCGGCGGCCAGAAGCACGCCGTCCACGCTTGCGGTCAGTTCCCCGTCCAGCCGGTCCACCAGCCGGAACTTGCGGTGGAGCTGGTCAGTCAGGGTGGCTTTCAGGGCCGTGCTGCGGGCCGGTGCGCAGACCAGCAGATAGGTGCTCTGGGTGTTGCTGTACTCCTGCAGGGCCAGCTGACGCTGCTGCAGGGGGGTGTAATTGTTATACATGGCTGTTCCTCCGTTCCGCTTCTCAGTTTCCACGGTGGAACAGGCGCATCAGGCTGCGGATGGGAGCAGTGAGCTTCCAGCTTTTACTGGAAAACACGCTTTCCAGCGAGGTCTCGTAGGCAATGCTCCGGGCCTGCAGATCGGCGTTTTTCTGGCACAACTGTGCGATCTCCTGCTGCAGGGCGGCCACCATCTGCTGCTGGGCCGCGGCATTCTGCTCCAGCTGCTGGATATGCTGCTTTTCGCTGTCCTTGCGCAGCTGGAGCTGCTGCACGCCCTGCAGCACGGCGCAGAACAAAGGCTCGTCCGTCAGGGTCTCCAGCGGGAAGTAGCCGTAGCTCACCACCAGCTTCATCCCGGCGGGATAGTGTGTGGTGCCCTCCAGCCGGTAGTTGGGGTCATCGCCCAGGAACAGGGTGCTGCCGCCGGAAAGGTTCAGGCCGTTGGTGGGTGTGCAGATGATGCGGTCATCTGAAAAGATCAGGTTGGTGATGCAGCAGGGCAGCTCACCCGGGTCGAACCGCAGGGCCTGTGCAGCCACCGGCAGCTCAAAGGTCGCGGTCACGGCACCGGTCAGCTCGTCGGTGGTGCAGTCGGGTGCGGTCAGGGTGTCCTTTTCCGAAAAGCCGAAGCCTGCGTCATAATAGAGCAGCGGCTGCAGCAGAGTGGGCGAGTCAGTATGCATCTCGCGCTGGGGGTGTGCCGCAAGGTAGGATTGCACCTTCTGTTCCAGGGAAAGGCAGCGCTCTGCCAGATGGGAAACACCTTCGTCCGAAAGCTTGAGCTGCTGTTCCAGCTCGGCGATCTTTTCCTGCAGAGCCGCAGTGTTCTCAGGAGCTGCGTTGTTCATAACCGGATTCTCCTCATAATATTATTTCACTTCAGCAGAGGGTGCACCCTCTGCAAAAAATCAGTGTTTTGCCGCAAAATGACGCTCGGGCGCTTCGGTGCGGGCGCTGCGCCGGCGGGGCGCTTCCGCCGCCTTCTGCTCCCGGCGGGAGGTGAGCAAGAACTTCAGGTCCCGGCGGCGCACCAGCAGCTCGCAGATGAGCAGGGTGGAGCCCAGCGAAAGGGTGAACTGCAGCACCATGCCCAGCACCGGGTGAGCCGCAAACTTCTGGGGCATCAGATACCAGGGAATGGCCGTGAGCTCCACAGTGTGGACGCAGAAGATGAACAGCGAACGGCGGCCAATGGCCTGGATGGCATGGGTGACAACGTTTTCCACCCTGCGCTGGAACCAGATGACGATGGAAAGGATGCCCAGGCCCGTCACGGCATCCAGCAGGATGCTCACGGGGCCGAGGGTCCACTCGGCCATCGAGACGCAGTCGGTGCTCTTGGTAAGAAGCACCAGTGCGGCCACAGCCAGCGCCGCCGCGATCATCCCGCCGCGCAGACGGGGCGAAAGGGGCTGATCAAAGATCTTATGCTTCTTGGCAAGGTAGCCCACATACAGGGCAGGAACGGTGACCATGCCCTGACCGATGCAAAAAGGGGCCTCCCAGGTGATGCAGATGCCCCAGCCTAACAGCATGGTACCCAGCACCGCCCAGTTTATGTACTGCTCCGGGAAGATATTCAGGATGAGATCCAGCAGGATCCATGCGATCATCAGCGAGAGCAGATACCACATGGGGCCGCAGGAGAAGAACAGCTGGCCGAAATAGGTGGCCGTGTGGGGCAGGCCCAGTGCAAAGCCGCCCAGCACCTTGTAGGTCTCGTAGGTGGCGTTGTGCAGGCTGCCGAACAGGCTGTAATGGATGATAAAATGGAACACGGTGGTGGCAATGCCGGTATAGATGTAAGGCTTGAGCAGCGTTTTGAACTGCTGGTCGATGCACTTGCCGATGGAGCGCTTGCGGAAGCCGTAGCCGCTGGCAATGTAAAAGGCCGCCATCAGGGATTCGCGGTAGGCGAACATGAAAAAGGTCAGCGGGTTGATGTGGCTGGCATCGCCCATGGGGTAAAGCTCACCGGTGTGGGCAAAGACGATGGTCAGCATGCCGACACCCTTGAGCAGATCGAACATGCCCAGCGAATTTGCGGCACGGCGTTTGGTTCCCTCCATAAAAAGGTCCTCCTCTGCGCCGCACCCCGCCCCGGGATGGCAGAATTGCCGGATTTTTGGCGCATCATGTTAAAAATTAGAGATATTTATAATAAGTATAATGCTTTTTGCCCTTGCTGTCAATCAAACCCAGGGAGAAAGCACGGTAGGCGGATACCGGGAAAAGTGTACCACACTCACGGCCTGCCCGCAACAAAAGGCAGGATTTACATCCGGGTGCACAGATTGACTGTAAGTTTAAGTTGCATATTTGTGCAATTAAATCTTGCGTTTGAGCCTTCTATGCGGTATACTCTAGGCTAGAGTACCCAGAAGATTCCATTTAGCGGAAACGAAAGGGAATATTTTAACAAAAATAAACAGGGAGTGTAAAATAATGGCAGACAAGGCTTGTAACGAAATTGTGACCGTGGCAAATATGCCGATGACCGTTTTTGATATGATCTCTGCGATGCAGAATAAGTATGCTGACCGTGTGGCGTTCCGCTATGTGGAGGGCAAGGACACGGTGGTGGAAAAGACCTACGCTCAGTATGTGCAGGATATCCGCAAAGCGACCGGCTACCTGCAGCAGGAGCTGGGCGAGCCCAAGGGCAAGAAGATCGTCATCCTGAGCCGCACCAACTATGAGTACGGCGCGGTTGTTTTCGGCACCATGATGGCAGGCGCTGTCATCGTGACCCTGAACCAGGGCAAGACCTGGGCCGAGCTGGAGTATGAGCTGGGCATGGTGGAGCCGGACCTCATCTTCAATGATGGCATCGATTACGGCTACCGCGCCCAGCTGGAAGCACTTTACGGCGCTCGGCTCCGCCCCATGGATGCCTGGACCGCTGCCCCTGAGGCTGAGATGGTCAACCGCATCGACCACGAGGGTCTGCTGATGCTGATGTTCACCTCCGGCACCACCGGCCGCAGCAAGGGCGTGATGCTGAGCGAGAAGAACTACTTCACCGCCTGCCAGATGTACATCGATGGCCAGAAGGTCATCCCTGATCAGAAGGAGCGGCTGGCACCCCAGAACCTCGACCAGACCTTCAGCCACTTTACGCTGGTGCCCATGTTCCATCTGGCTGGTTTCATCTGCTACTTTGTCTATGGCATGCAGGGCTGGACCCTGAATCTCTGCTGTGATGCCCGCGACCTGCGCCGGGATATGAGCCTGATGCACAGCGATGCCATGTCTACCCCGCCGGTGCTGGTGGAGATGATCTACAACGAGGTCAAGCGCGGCCATGCCGACCGCCTGAACGGTCTGTGGAACCTGAGCTGCAGCTCTGCCATCCTTGACCCCGCCATTCTGAGCGATCTGGTGAAGAATGGCTTCTACATCAATCAGTGCTACTCCATGACCGAGCTGGCCGGCTATGGCCTGCTGAACGTGGCCCAGGAGGGCGACCACCTGCGTGCCCTGGGCAAGCCGGACGGCTTCTGTGAGGTCAAGGTGGACGAGACCGGCGAGATCTGCGTCCGCGGCGGCTGCGTGATGCTGGGCTACTATAAGGACTCCGAGACCACTGCCGAGACCATCGACAAGGACGGCTGGCTCCACACCGGCGACCTGGCCCGCGTGGACGAGGAAGGCTGCTACTATATGACCGGCCGCAAGAAGAACCTCATTATTCTGGACAGCGGCGAGAACGTCAGCCCCGAGGAGCTGGAAAAGCTGCTGGGCAAGTGCGATGCCATCAAGGAGTGCATCGTCAAGGAGATGGGCAAGAAGATCGGCACCGTGGTCTGCTGTGAGGATGACAGGCAGCAGCAGGTGAAGGCTTTTGTCACCGAGCTGAACCGCACCCTGCCCCTGTACAAGCGCATCTCCGTGGTAGAGTGCAGCGCCGAGCCCCTGCCCCGCAACGCGCTGGGCAAGCTGCTGCGCAAGTAAAATCAAACGGGAGAAAAAAGGAGCAGACCATGGTAAACAATGTCTATGATCTTGTCACCCGGACAATGGAGCAGGAATTCTCCGGGCGGGTGGCCTTCCGCTGGGTAGAGGATGCCACCGGTACCGTGAAGGAAAAGACCTATGCCGAGTATGCACAGGATATCCGCCGCGCCGCTGCCTGGTTTGCCCGGAACATCCCGGAGGTGGAGGGTAAGCGGGTGGTCCTGCTGAGCCGGAACTGCTATGAGTACGGCGTGAATACCTTTGGCGCTGTGCTGGCCGGGGCTGTTCTGGTAACGATGAACCAGAAAAAGACCTGGGACGAACTGAGCTGGGAGCTGGAGCTGGCAGAGCCTGCCCTCATCCTGAACGATGGGGTGGACTACGGCTGCCGTGAGCAGCTGGAGGCTGCGTATGGGGAGCGCCTGCGGCCGATGGATGTCTGGAAGGACACCGCGCCCGGCGGGCTGGAAAAGAAGATCGACCCCAATGCCCTGATGGTCATGCTGTTCACCTCCGGCACCACCGGCCGCAGCAAGGCCGTGATGCTGGCAGAGCGGAACTTCTTTACCGTGATGCAGATGCACGTTGCCATGGGCGACCACATGCTGGACTTCAAGCACCGGCAACTGCCCGAGGACAAAAACGATGTCCTGAGCAACTTTGCCATCCTGCCCCTGTTCCATCTGGGCACCTTTATCTGCCTGTTCTCCTGGCCCTTCAAGGGCTGGGCCCTGAACCTTTGCAGTGACCTGCGGAATTTCTACCGGGATCTGAGGCTGATGCACAGCGATTCCATTGCCGTGGCCCCGGTGCTGATGGAGAGCATCTACAAGGATGTCAAGCGCGGCCGCGCCGATAAGCTGAACGGCCTGTGGAACCCCTGCGGCAGCTCTGCCATGTTCGACAGCGAGCTGCTGCTGGGTCTGGTGGAAAACGGCATGTACATCACCCAGTGCTACGGCATGACCGAGACCTGCGGCGATGGTCTGGTGAACTACGCCCAGGCAGAGCCCCATATCCGGGCGCTGGGCAAGCCGGACGGCCACTGCGAGTACAAGCTGGATGAGACCGGCGAGATCTGCATCCGGGGCGGCTGTGTGATGCTGGGCTACTATAAGGATCCCGAAGCCACCGCCGAGATCATCGACAAGGACGGCTGGCTCCACACCGGCGACCTGGCCCGTGAGGACGAGGACGGCTATTACTACATGGTGGGCCGGAAGAAGAACCTGATCATTCTGGGCACCGGCGAGAACGTCAGCCCCGAGGAGCTGGAAAAAAAGCTCTACGCCTGCCCTGAGGTGCAGGAGTGCGTGGTCAGGGAAATGGGCAAAAGGATCGGCGCGCTGATCTGCTGTGCCGAGGAAAAGCAGGCGGAGGTCCGGGCCTTCCTCACCGGGCTGAACCGTACCCTGCCGCTGTACCAGCGGATCACGGCGGTGGAGTTCAGCACCGAGCCCCTGCCCCGCAACGCCATGGGCAAGCTGCTGCGCAGGTAAGCGCGGAAATTGTAAAAAAAGCGCAAAACCGGGCGGTCGGTGTGTTGCATTTCCTCTATAAAACAGGTATTATAAAACACAGGAATGTCCCGCCCGGCTGGCTAAACCGGCCCGGCGCGTGGCATACTGAAACTGCGCCCTTGCAGGCGATAAAAAATCCCTCACGGAAAGGAAGATTTTTTGATGGAAAGAGCAGAAATCGTGTCTCAGATCCTGGCAATTCTGGAGGATGTGGCAGAGATCTCGCCCGAGGATGTCAACGAAGACAGCGTGATGATGGATGATCTGGATCTGTCCTCTATGGAGATCCTGACCGTCGTGGCCGATCTGGAAGAGACCTTTGGTCTGCGCATCCCCGAAAAGGAGCTGCGCAACTTTGTGACCATCGGCGATCTGGCCGATTATCTGGCCGAGAACGCGGGGTAATTCCGGATGAATGCAGAGCAGCGTGCGGTGTTTCAGGGCATCGTCTACTATTACCGCGAAAATCAGGTCCTCTGCCGCTATCAGGCCACGCTGAAGGAGGCCGTTGACCCGGCCCTTCTGCAGCAGGCACTGGATGCGGCCCGCCCGCTGGCAGAATATTATTTCTGCCATGTGGTGTGGGAAAAGCGGGAAGCCCGTCTGGAGCCCAACACCGCCCCCTGCCGTGTGCGGCAGGGCAGCACCCAGCCAAAGATCCCCGAGGAGACGAACGATTATCTCTTCTCGCTGGGCTGTGAGGGAAACACGGTCTATCTGGACTGGTTCCACTTCCTGGCCGATGGCCGGGGCGGCTCGCCCTTTTTCACCCTGCTGCTCAAGCTCTACTGCAACCTGCGCTCCAACGCCGGTTTTGTGTGCGAGGCCCTTGCCTCTGACCCGCCCTACGATGTGGAACAGCTGCTGGCCCGCTACCCGGAGAGCCAGGTGGCCAACAACATGCAGAAGGACGTGCTGCAGATCCACGAAGGCACGCCCCATTTTCAGCGGCTGCGGCTGGACAGACAGAGCCTTGTGGATCTGGCGCAGAAGGAGGGCGTGAAGCCCTTCAGCGCCCTCATGGGGCTGACCTGCCAGGCAGCGCAGCGGTATCTGGAAAAGAACGACCTTGTGTACAGCTATGCCGCCGACACCCGCGCGGCGCTGGGGGTGCCGCACGCCCTGTACAACTGCATTGCGTCCTTTCAGCTGGCTCTGCAGCTGGAACCGCAGGCCCGGCTCCACAGCTTCGCAAAGCGGCTCGACCATGAGATCCGGGAAAGCCTGACCCCGGAGCGCCGCCTGTTCCGCATGGCCGAACAGATGGGCTGGGTGTATCAGGTGTTCCGGCAGAAGGCCGCGCTCAAGATCAAGAAGCGTGTGTTCCAGATGGGCGAGTACATCAGCGGCTTCCCGGCAGATTTCTGGGTCAGCTACATCGGCAGCCCGCTGCTGCCGCACAGCCCGGAGCTGGAAGCATACCTGACCGATTTCCAGACCTGGGTGCTGCCGGACGGTGCGTCCCTTGCAATGGAGGTCACCAGCCTGCACGGCGTGCTGACCTGCTGCATTGAGAACAAGGTGGACAAGCCCGGCTACCTCGAGGCCCTGCGCGACGTGATGGAGCAGGAGGGCATCAGGGTGCTGGAAGCGGTACATATTTCCTGAAGCAACAATAACAGCGAACCCCCCAGTGCAGATCGCACCGGGGGGTTCGCTGTTTAGTTAGCATCCTCACCCTCTCCGTCATTGCTTGCGCAATGCCACCTCTCCCGAAGGGAGAGGTGAGACATCACAGAGGGCAGATGCTGCTAAATCTGGGATTGCCCTTGGCTCCCCCTTTGGGGCAACAACAACGACCGCCGCCAGCGGCGGATTGAGGGAGGAGTTGTTGGGGCAGTGGCCAGCAAGATACGAATGCAATTTATTGCATGAAGTAACTGCTGGGTGCCACAACCCGGCTAGTGGCAAAGCCGAAGGCTTTGACTGAGAGGGTTCGCCACTTACCCCTTCATCTGATTCCAGCTCCGAATAACCTCCCAGCGGCTGACGGAATCCTCCGCGGACGCATCCGGGGCGAGGAGCTGGTTCTCGATGGCCCATGCAAGGGCCTGCTGGACCGGGGCAGCATCGGCAGGGAGAAGAGCAGCGGGGGCCTGGGTCCCGGCGGCTTCCCACAGCAGCAGGGCCAGCTCCCCGGCGTTGTTGGGGATGGCCGCACCGGCAGGCAGGACGGTGTTCAGGTACAGCTCAGTGCCGATCATGTAGCCGGTGTAGCCGAGCACAGCCGCGCCAGCACCCGCCGTGCCGATTATGGCGGCGGTGCCCAGAATGCCGGGGCCTTCGCTTTCAATGGTGGCTTCCCGGTACTGGGCTTCCACGGTAACGGTCTTGCCGTTTTCCACTGCATTGGCCGGGATGGTAAAGCTTTCGGCGTTGTAGGCCACATTGGGGTTGCCCAGCAGGCTTTCCTCACTGATGGTCCACTGGTCGAACACCATGCCCTCCGGTACGGCATCCGGGTTCAGGGTCACTTTTGCTTCTGCATCCACCGGCACGGTGCCGCTGGTCAGCGCATCCCTTTCGCCGGTCGTAAAGCTGCCGCCCACCACTTTCAGGGTGTAGATCTCCGGTTCCGGTTCAGGCTTCGGTTCCGGTTCAGGCTTCGGTTCGGGTTTGGGTGCCGGGTCGTTCAATTGCAGCTCAAGGTCAGCCGTAAGAGGCAGCTGTACTTCCCGTACCTTGCCGCTGCTCAGGGTCACATACAGGGTACCGGTGGGCTGGCCGACCACATAAAGTTCATTGGCGGCGCTTTCCAGTGTGGTGGTATCGCCGCTGGTTTTCATGGCCGTAATGGTTCCGTTATCAGAAACGGTAATTTTCTTGGCGCTGTTTTCGCAGCAGGTGGGAACATTCAGGAACACGCCGTTCAGGGCGCTGGCGCTGCCGGTAACTTCTTTCAGGAAAATGCCGTTTGTGATGCTGGCATTGCTGTCCACCGTAACCGGGCAGTTCACCGCCACCCTATGGGGGTTCAGCTCGGGGCTGTTAAAATCATAGTTCGTCTTAGCGGCAGGCTCCAAAGTCAGGGTGTCGTTTTCAAACTTCCAGCCGTTGCCGCTGTAATCCTGGGTGCCGCCCTTGGTGCCAACGGGGTAGCCGTCTTTATCGATCACCAGCCGGGTCAGCATGCTCAGGGTAACGGTGCCCGCATGGGCGTGTGGTGCGGTAAAAGTGACAGAAAAATTACCGCTACCATCATCGTGATATCTTGCACTTGGTGCCCAATCTTCAAACAAACAATGTGTGTCGTTTGAGTCCCCGAATGTAACATCAATAGGAAATAATACTGCTTGACTGTTTTTAAGAGAAATATAGATGGTGATGCTGGTATCATGGTCGGAATTGGGAATGACATAACCGCTGTTGCCGAAATAACTGATTTCTGTATCGAAACTCTCATAGCTACCATTCTGCTGGGAATTCACTTTCAAGGTATAGCCGTCAGCGACTTGGCCATCCTTTGGTTTTTTATGAAAAATGCCGCCCTTTATGGTGCCAGTGTTGGTAACGGTAGAACTAAACATGCCGCCGGTAATTGTACCATGATTTATAACGTGCATTGAGTAAACGCCACTCGTTATAGTGCCATCATTGGTAATACTGGAACCATGATTTCCGGTGTCCCAAAATTTACCATTTTCAATCGTTGCGTTTTCCCCTATGATGGCAGAACATAAAATACTCTTTGGATCCAGACGGATGTTTCCGCACTCTTTCAAATCATAGGTAGTAGGGTTTTCGGGGGCGATGGTCAAAACTTTAGCCGTAGCATCATAGCTCCAGCCATCACCGGTATAAATTTCGTGATTTTGGGAATCGGTTGTAGGAGTTATATCATCGAGAACCGGATAACCAGACCGAATTTGTAAAGGTTTCAAGGTGGAGCCGCCTTCCTCCGCCCACGCTGTGATTGCCGACACAGGCAGGAGCGTTACCGCCATGCACAGCGCCACCAGAAGGCTGATAAGTCGTTTCTTCATAGGAGATTCCTCACTTTCCTTGCGCCGGTCTCCCGGCTGGGTGGTAGGGGGGCTTATACTCTTCTACTTCCTATAATGCAAAAAATGAGGAATCCTTTCACCTGACTGGGAATTTTTTTTTTTTTTTTTTTTTTGAGGACGACCTCTCCTCCTTGACAATCCACCTCACCCTGTCCTTGTCGGCCGGATGCTGACCTCACCATGCTGCAGGGCAACCTGCCTGCCGCCCTCGCGCTCCACCACCAGACGGCCCGCATCGTCAATGGAAAGGGCCTTTGCGGCATAGGTATCGGCCCCGGTGCAGACAGTGACCCAGTGGCCCGGCACAAAACAGCGGGCCCGGTACTCGTCCAGACAGTCGAAGGCCGGGCAGAGGGAGAGCAGCTCCCGGGCAATGGCCCCGGCCAGCACTGCCCGGCTCACGGGTGCGGGCCCGCCGGGGTAAAGGCTGCCCGCCGTGCGGGCCAGCTCCTCGGGCCAATCGGCAGGGGAGGTGGTCAGGTTGAGGCCGATGCCCACCACCAGCCATTCCAACTGACCGCATTCCATGTCGGTCCCGGCTTCGGTCAGGATGCCGCAGACCTTGCGGCCCTGATAGTAAAGGTCGTTCACCCATTTGATGCCCAGTTCCAGCCCGCACAGGGCCTTGACAGCCCGGGCCACGGCCACCGCCGCACTGATGGTCACACTCTGGGCATCGGCGGCAGAGAGGGCGGGCCGCAGGATGAGGGAGAGGTAGACCCCCTTCCCGGCAGGGCTTTCAAACCGCCGCCCCAGCCGCCCGCGCCCCGCCTTCTGGTGGGCCGTGAGCACCAGCGTACCGTGGGGCGCACCGCCCAGTGCCAGCTGCTTGGCCGTCAGGTTGGAGCTTTGCAGCGTGTCGTAGATGTGGATGGGAGCGGGATAGGGGCCCACTGCTTCGGCGCAGAAGGGATCGCCGCCTGCCAGCCGGTAGCCCCGGCGCGGGGCGGAATCCAGCGCGTATCCCTGGGCCGAAAGCGCCTGTGCCGCCTTGTGGACAGCCGCGCGGCTCACGCCCAGCGCTTCGGCCAGCTGCTGGCCTGAGATATAGGCTCCCTCTGCCGCCGAAAGCGCCTGCAGCAGGGCCTGTTTGGTGCTTCCCCCCATGGAAACTGCCTCCTTCTTATAGTATAATAACAGTATAGCATAACTTGAAGTTTTGCAAAAGAGACTTGCCCATTATGCCAAGGGCTCCCCTACTAGGAGCAACAGCAACAACCGCCGCCAGTGGCGGATGAAGGGCGTTGCTGTTGGGGCCGCGGCCAGCAAGATACGAGTGCTGTTTACAGCACGAAGTGGATGCTGGGAGCCGCAACCCGTACTGGCGCGAAGCGCCTGAGAGGTTTGATCCATTTTTTTTATTTTTCAAAATTTTTGCAGGAAAACCGTGCTCTGCCTCGTATTCAATTACAGAGCGGCAGGAAAGGAGGGATGCGGACCGTTGACAACACTGGAATTCAATGCGCTGGTACGGCAGTATCAGGGGCTGGTCTACACGGTCTGCCACCAGCTGGTGCCGGACGAGGGCGATGCCCAGGATCTGGCACAGGAGACCTTTCTGGCCGCATGGCGGGCCATTGACCGCTGCCCGCCCGGGTACGAAAAGCAGTGGCTGGCGCGTATCGCTTCCAACAAAGCCAAGGACTACCTGCGCAGTGCGTGGGTGCGCCGAGTGAACACCCCGGGAGATGATATCCTTGCACTGGAAGGCGCGCCGCCCGGCTCCGACCCGGAGCAGCAGGTGCTGGATGCCATGAGCGAGGAGACCCTGACCGGGAAGATCCTGGGGATGCGGGAGCCGTACCGCACCCCCTGCCGCCTGATGCTGCTAGAGGGCCGCACCGCCGCCGAGGCGGCAGCCCTCTGCGGCAGGCCCCAAAAGACGGTGGAGGCGCAGATCTACCGGGCAAAGAAAATGCTGGCGGAGCAGATCCGTCAGGAAAGGAGGAGCGAAGATGGAATTGTTTCGTGAAGATGGCTGCATGACCGATGCGGGCTTCCGGGCCATGATGGACGGTCAGCTGGATGAGCTGGGCAGGCTGGAAGCCGCCGAACACCTCTCCTATTGTGACCAGTGCATGGACCGATACACGGCCCTTTTGACTGCCGACGCACTGGAAACACCGCCAAGGAGCGTGCAGGGCGCGGTGATGGGCACGATCTGGGCCCGCCTGATGCAGAATACCTACGGCAGGGCTGCTGTGGCCGGTGTGGCCGCTGTGCTGGCCCTGACCCTGTGGCGGAGCGGGGCGCTGCAGCAGATCATCCAGTATGGTGCCGGGCGGGAGAACGTGCTGGAAACTGACCAGAGCCAGCTCTGGGAACCCGGCCAGAACGACCCGGCTCCGGAGGACACCCCGCAATACCGCCCCATTGAGGACGACCGGCCGCAGGCCGCGCCGGAACAGCTGGGGAGACCCGTGCAGACAAAACAGGACCGCCGTTATGCCGGCGAAGGCTCCTCTTTGCTCCACAAGCTGCTCACGGATGTGACCGATAAGATCGCGGGCAATGCCCCGAATACTGAGAAATGAGGGAACGATTATGAAGAAAAATGGCATCCTGACCCTGCTGTTCGCCTTTATCCCGGGCGCAGGCCAGATGTATCAGGGATATATGAAGCGCGGCCTTTCGCTGGTGCTGATGGCTGCTGCCATCGGCATGGCATCCGTACTGATCCCGCCCGTCGTGTTTACGCTGCTGGTGGTGTTCATGTACAGCTTTTTCGACACCTTCAATCTGCGTGCCCAGATCAGCATGGGCACCGCCCCGGAGGACGATTATCTGATACACTTCGACCCACAGGACAAGCGCCTTGCCCGGATGATGATGGACAGCCACAAGCTGGTGGGCTGGTGCCTGATCGCCATCGGTGCGCTGATCGCTTACGAGCAGATCATTATGAACACGCTGGGCGATATCCTGTGGCGCTGGGGTCAGAAGGCTCCGGTATGGCGGGCCATCTATCTGGTGATGGATCAACTGCCCGAGGTTGTGCTCTGCGTGGCACTGATCCTGTGCGGCATCTGGCTGGTGCGGGGCCCCAGAGCAAAGAAAGCTGCCCCGGAAGCCGCCGCCCCGGAGGAGACCGATTTTCAGGAGTATCAGCCTGAAAAGAAGATGCCCAGCCTGCTGGATCACTTTGCCCGCAAGGCAGAGCCGGATACGACCGGTGAGGTGACCCTTGACCCGGAGGATGAAGACGATGGACGAGAAGAAGAATGACACAGCAGAGACCCCGGCCTTCAAGGCCCCGGAAAACGCCCCGGTGCGCCGGGTGGGCACCCTGACGCTGGGAGTCTGCCTGATCGTCTGCGGCGTGCTGTTCCTCTGCTATTTCTTTGTGCCGCATTTCAACTGGGAACTTGCGCTGAAGATCGCCCCGGCGGCAGGGCTGATCCTGCTGGGGTGCGAGGTGCTGTATTTTGCCGCAAGGCCCCAGCGCTGGAAGTACGATTTTCTTTCAGTGTTCCTCTGCATCGTGCTGATGGTCAGCGCCTTTGGCGGGGCCTGCCTGATGGCAGCCTTTGATTTTGCCCTGCGCCGGGGGGAGTTCTGGATCGAATACGATGCCCGGCAGGAACGGGGCCTGGACGATGAGGAAAGCGACCGCCTGCGCCTTGATTTGGACGAGGGCACCGGCCCTGACCTCGATGAGGAAAATGAGGACAGCAGCGCGGCCTCCCACACGGAAGTGTGAGCTATACAAAAAACATATCACAGCAATACAAAAGATACCTTTTACAGGGGGCACCTGTCCGGGTATACTGAATATGCACCCGGACGATGGGTGCTCGAAGAAAAAGTGTAAAAGCGAACCGCCATGGCATCTGTCACCATGGCGGTTCGCTTTTTGCTGTAAGCTCGTGTGTTACTTGCGGGCGATCATCTCGGTGTAGGCCAGCACCAGGGGGCCTACGCCCTTGGCATCGTTGCAGACCACAGGCTCACTGAAGTAGTAGGCCAGGGAGCCGTCGCGGTGATCCTTGCCGCCCAGACCTGCCACCAGGCAGATGCCGCCCAGCTGCAGGCTGCCGTCCGGGTTCTTGGAGAGGTACTTGTCACAGGTGCCGTAGAAGGCTTTCTCAGCCCAGGCAGCCATCCGCTTGGGCAGGTAGCCCAGGCGCACGCCCTTGAGCACCGCATAGGCAAACAGGGCGGTGCCGCTGGTCTCAAGGTAATTGCCCTCCACGCCGGGGTGATCCATCACCTGCCAGAACATGCCGGTCTCCTCGTCCTGGAACTTGTGCACATCCTCAATGGTCTGCTTGAGCATGGCCATGATGCCGCGGTACTCGTTGTACAGCTGCTCGTCCATCCGCTCCAGCACATCCACCATGGCCACCATGAACCAGCCCATGGCCCGCAGCCAGAAGTTGGGACTGCAGCCGGTCACGGGGTCAGCCCAGTACATCTGGCGGCTCTCGTCGTAGCCGTGGTAGTACAGGCCGGTCTTTTCGTCCCGCATGTGCTTTTTGATGTTCATAAACTGCTTGTAGCTGTCAATGCAGCCCTGCATCTTGTTGTAGCGGGTCTCGTACTCCATGTAGAAGGGCTGGGCCATGTAGGTGCCGTCCAGCCAGACCTGCCAGGGGTAGATGTCCTTGTGCCAGAAGTTGCCCTCCTTGGTGCGGGGCTGGGTGAGCAGCTGGCTGCGGATGGTGTCAATGGCCCGGCGGTACTTCTGATCCCCGAAGATGTCGTACAGGGTGAACAGGTTCTTGCCCTGATTCACATTGTCCAGGTTGTACTCCTTGGGGTCATAGGTCTTGATGGAGCCATCCTCCTGCACAAAGAAGTCGATGAAGTCCCTGGAGAAGCTCAGATACTTCTCGTCCCCGGTGGTCTTGTACAGGCTCAGGCAGGCCGTGATCATGCAGCCGTCGATGTAGTTCCACTTGTTGGGCTTGCCGCTGCGCACCTTTTCAATGTTCCACATGGGGGCCTCGGCGCTGGAATTGGCGATCAGGTAGTCCACATAGTCGCCCAGCAGGGTGAGAATTTCTTCATGGGTCATGGGTCAGTCCTCCTCGAAATGGCCGACATTGGCAAAGCGCAGGCGCTCGCCCTCGTAGCCGGTGATCTTGACGTTGTGCAGGTCGATCTCCTTGACGTTCTCCGCGTAGATGGCCAGCTTCTTCACATGAGGGCGGTTGTCCGCCATGGCAGCCTGACCGGCTTCGGCATTGGGGTCAAAGGTGATGGTGACATTCTTCATGGAGACGCGCTCGATGGGCTGCTCCGGCAGGCCGTCGAAGTAGCAGCCCGCGAACTGTGCATCGGTGGCCACGATATCCTCCATGGTCAGGCTGCCCAGCCTGGGGGTGTACTCATCCACCGGCATGGCATCGCGGCACTGGACATAGGGGCCGTGGCCGTCCGGGTCACAGAAATAGAACATGTTGATGACAAAGGGAGCCTTGACACCGCGCATCTCCACATTGCGGAACACCAGCCCGTCGATGACGGCGGTGTTGCCGCGGCCGCGCCGGGTCTTGACCCGCAGGCCGCGGTCGGTGTGGTCCATCAGGCACTGGGTCACCACCATATCCTTTACGCCGCCGCTCATCTCGCTGCCGATGACGATGCCGCCATGGCCCTTGTCCAGCAGGCAGTTCCGGATGATGGTGTGTTCGCAGCTCTTTTTCAGCTTCATGCCCAGGAACACCTTGCTGGCCTTCATGGCAATGCAGTCGTCACCCACGTGGATGTTCGCGCCGATGATGCGGGTGTACTCGCAGCTCTCGGGGTCGATGCCGTCGGTGTTGGGGGCATTGTAGGGGTTGTTGATGTTGAAGTTCAGCAGATCCAGATGCTTGACGAAGATGGGGTGGATGGTCCAGGAGTAGCTGTTCTGCACTGTGATGCCGTGGAGGCAGACATTCTCGCTGTCCACCGCGGCCACCGCGCGGGGCCGCCATGCGATCCGCTTGACCTTCTGGTTGATCCACCAGTCGCCGTTCTGGGCATCGCAGTCCAGCGTGCCCTCGCCGGTCACCACCACGTCGTGCACCTGCGTGATGTTCAGCAGGCCGGCAAAGCTGTCCAGCGGGTTGCCCTCCCAGCCGGTCAGGTAGTATTCATCCACCTCGTTCTCACTGGGGATGACACCGGGCAGGATGGGGTAGTGGGTGCGGTCATTGTCGCCCAGCAGCACAGCGCCCTTTTCCAGGTAGAGGGTGGTGCAGCTCTTCATAAACAGGCTGGAGGTGCGGTAGCGCCCGGCGGGCACATACACCGTGCCGCCCTTGGGGCAGGTGGAAAGGGCAGCCTGCAGCTTGCCGGTGTTGTCGGTGGTGCCGTCGGCCACCAGGCCGTAGCGGGATGCGTCTACAAAGAAGGTCTCGGCCTCGGTGGTGAAATCGAGGGTCAGGGTCTCACCCTCAGCCTCCACGGCAACCGTGTAGGGGGTGCCGGGCAGCAGGCTGAACAGGGAGAACACGTTGGTGTTGCAGGCCTCGTACACCGTCTTGCCGTTCAGCTGAACGGTAAAGGGATGTGCCGGACGGTAGCACAGGCCGTTTTCCAGCTCGAACACGGCACTGCGGGTCATGGAACGGATCAGGGAAAGCTTCATAAACAGGATGCCTCCTTGGATGTTGAAAGATTTATGGGTTGCCCATAGGTGGCGGGCATGGTACACTGAGGAAAAGAAACTGTTGAATGGGGTGTGCGGATGAAAGCGGAACGGGAAAAATGGAGCGGCCGGGTAACGGCAACGGCGCTGCGGTTCCAGACCGGCCAGTATGAGCTGGCTGAGGAGGAGGAGATCTGCCGGATCATTCTGGTGTCCGGCGGCAGCTTTACGCTGGTGCGGGGCGGTGAGAGCCTGCTGGTGAACCCGGGCTGTGTGCTGCTGCTGGGCCCCGGCGGGGGCCTGCTGCAGCAGGCGGGCCACATTGCCCCTGAGCTCATCGGCTGTCGGTTCCCGGCGGGCGTTCTCCCGGTGCTCAAGAACCTGATGCAGCGGGATTTCATGCCGCTGTTTGAGCCGGGAGCACAAACGGCCCTGTACGGCCCGGTGCAGTGGTCGGGCCGCCTGCGCACTCTGCTGGGCATGATGCAGAGCGCCGAAAACGAGCCGGAAAGCCCCGGCATGATCTATCTGGCCCTCATCCTGCACTATGTGGAGCAGGAGTGCCGCAGTGAAAGGCAGGACATCCGCCCCCGCAACGAGACGGTGGAGCAGATCTGCGCTTACCTTGCGGCCAACTACCAGCAGAAGTTCTCCCTGACAGATGTGGCTGCGCGGTTCTACCTGTCGCCCTATTACCTGAGCCGGCTGTTCCGGCGGGTCACAGGCCAGTCCATTGTGGATTACATCAATGGCCGCCGCATTGAGGCTGCCCAGCGCCTGCTGGAGAGCACTGACCTGAACATCAGCGCGGTGGCCGAGCAGACCGGCTTTGCCTCTGCCGCCCATTTCCGCCGCGTGTTCCGCGAGACGATGGGAACGGGGCCGCTGCAATACCGCAAGAGCCACCGCGGATAAGAACAACGCCCCCTGTGCACAGCACAGGGGGCGTTGCTTATTCATCGAAAGTCAATGGTTCTGTCCGCAGAGGGGGTGCTTAGCCCTTGACAGCACCGGCGGAGATACCTTCGACGAACTGATCCTGTGCACAGAAGAAAACGATCAGCTGCGGCAGGATGGAGATCAGGGACAGGGCCAGGATACGGTTCCAGGCAAAGCCGGTATCACCGTCCATGGACAGCTTGACGAACAGGGACATGGGGTACTTTGCAGGGGTCTGCACGTAAAGCAGGGGGCCCATGAAGTCGTTGCAGCTCCACATGAACTGGAACAGTGCGCAGGACACCAGAGCGGGCATCAGCATGGGGACAATGACCTTGTACAGGGTCTGGAAGGAGTTGCAGCCATCAATGGCGGCAGCCTCGTCCAGATCGCGCGGGACATTGCGCATGAACTGCACCAGCTGGTAAACAAAGTAGGTCTCAGTTGCAAATGCAGTGTGGACCCAGATGGCCAGATAGAACGGGCTGTTGACCCAGCCGAACTTGGTGTACAGCAGGAACTGAGGAACGTTCAGAACGACCTGAGGCAGGAACAGGGTGGCCAGCATGATGCTGAACAGGATCTTCCGGCCCGGGAAGTCAAAACGGCCAAAGCCGTAGGCTGCAATGCAGGAGGAGACCACCGTGCAGATGACCTTGGGCAGAACATAAGAATAAGTGTTCAGCATGGCCTGCAGGATGTTGATGGAACCGCCGAAGTTGTTCAGCGCGTTCCTGTAGCCCTCCAGGGTGGGGTTCTTGATCCACAGGCCGATGCCTGCAAAGATCTCGCTGTTGTCCTTAAAGGTAGCGCTGATCATCCACAG
>ENA-UEQN01000222-UEQN01000222.1-human-gut-metagenome-genome-assembly--contig:-NODE-222-length-55802-cov-15.851288_pt1 | contig 55802 bp, 47 predicted proteins | sample MGYA00242940_ERZ507944 | MGnify/ENA primary metagenome ERZ507944 (study PRJEB26167, sample SAMN06115449) | human gut metagenome | host: Homo sapiens | place: China:Fujian | collected 2015-08-20... | reverse complement strand
CTTTTTATGTAATCGGCCGACAAAGCACGTAGAATATAGGTGGGGAATGTGGCCGAAAGTGAAGTCATCAGGTCGAACGCAGACGCTATGTTCCGATTGGTTTCATGACCCCCGATGTCCTTTGCAGTGACCTTGTTTTTATTATTCCAAACGCGTCATTGTATCATTTTGGTATATTGACTTCTAATGTACATATGGCTTGGATGCGGGCCGTTTGCGGACGGTTGGAAATGCGTTATCGTTACTCCAAAGATGTCGTTTACAATAACTTTCCATGGCCTACCCCCCCCGAAATTTATTTGACAAAATCGAGCAGACTGCACAAGCCATTCTGGATGCACGCGCCCTCTACCCGGATTGCAGTCTGGCTGACCTGTACGATGAACTGACCATGCCGCCGGAGCTGCGCAAAGCCCATCAGGACAACGACCGCGCAGTGATGGACGCTTACGGCTTTACCAAAGGCACCGCCGCCCGCACCAGCGAGAGCGCCTGTGTGGCCGAACTGATGAAACTGTATCAGAAGATGGTTTCCGGTCAACAATAAAATTGACCAATTACCATCAAAAAACTCCGGGGGCGTTTGCTCCCGGAGTTTGCTTTTATTGGGGCTGCATCGGCTTGCTGCAATCCATACACAGAATAAAGGCTTTCACGCAGCACTTTTTTCTGCAAAGCGTGGTACGATTGCGGTACACAGCAAGGGGTAAAAGAAAAAGCTCTTAATTTCCAACGAATCTTCGTTAAAAAACCAAGGACTACATTTGGTGACCCGTACGGGAATCTCCCCCGCCCTAAAAACAGTCCGCAGGACTGTTTTTGCCCCGCGGGACGCGGACGCAAGGCTGCGACTTGCGGTTACCGCATCAGGCTGCGCCCCTTGGGCGGGGCTTGCCTTCTGCGACCGCTGCGCCTGCTCCGGCTTCCTGTTTCCGCCGCAGGCGGCGGTCGCCTCCGCAGCAGGCTGTTCGATTCCCGTACAGGTCACCATTTACGCCCGACACCTGTTGAAAAGCAAATATAAAGAAAAAAGCACTACCTCAAATGAAGTAGTGCTTTTTGGTGACCCGTACGGGAATCGAACCCATGTTACAGCCGTGAAAGGGCCGTGTCTTAACCGCTTGACCAACGGGCCTTATAATACAAGATTTCGCTAAAACAGCAAGCAACTTATCGGCTACTATTGCAACCGACCCCCAAGTATTTTAGCGAAATCCTGTATCATGTGGTAGCGGTAACTGGATTTGAACCGGTGACACTTCGGGTATGAACCGAATGCTCTAGCCAACTGAGCTATACCGCCACATTTGTCTGTGCGCTCTCGAGAACGCTATATTATTATAGCCGACAGTGTCCCCTATGTCAAGTAGTTTTCCCCGAAAAATTTCAAAAAATACAAAAAAATCCCGCATTGCGGGTGCAATGCGGGGAAAAGGCTCTAAAGGCTTCCCACGAGGGGCTGCGCCCGCAGGCGCGTGCCGGAGCGCAACCGCCGAAGGCGGCTCTTAGCGCGGAGACTGAAGCTGCCGCCCGCAGGCGGCTGATGAGGGGCAGCGCTGTCTCTATAACCCATCAAAGGGATACTGCAAGAACTTTGCCCCTCATTCGGCCTCGGGCGGGGCCTCGGCCACCTTCCCCCTCGGGGGAAGGCATTCTCTGCCAAATTACTTCTTGTTGGGCACCAGCACGGCCTTGCCGCCCATGTAGGGGCGCAGGACCTCGGGGATGGTGACGCTGCCATCGGCCTGCAGATGGTTCTCGAGGAAAGCGATCAGCATACGCGGCGGGGCCACGCAGGTGTTGTTGAGGGTGTGGGCCAACTGGGTCTTGCCGTTTTCATCCTTAAAGCGGATGCGCAGGCGGCGGGCCTGGGCATCGCCGAGGTTGGAGCAGGAGCAGACCTCAAAGTACTTCTGCTGGCGGGGGCTCCATGCCTCAATATCGCAGCTCTTGACCTTCAGATCGGCCAGATCGCCGGAGCAGCACTCCAGCTGGCGGACAGGGATTTCCATGGAGCGGAACAGCTCGACAGAGTTTTTCCACAGCTTATCATACCAATCCATGCTGTCCTCGGGCTTGCAGACGACGATCATCTCCTGCTTCTCGAACTGGTGGATGCGGTATATGCCGCGCTCCTCGATGCCGTGGGCGCCCTTCTCCTTGCGGAAGCAGGGGCTGTAGCTGGTCAGGGTCAGGGGCAGCTTGGCGCCGTCCAGCGTCTGGTCGATGAAGCGGCCGATCATCGTATGCTCGCTGGTGCCGATCAGATACAGATCCTCGCCCTCAATTTTGTACATCATAGCGTCCATTTCAGGGAAGGACATAACACCCTTGACCACATCGCCGTGCATCATGAACGGCGGGATGACATAGGTAAAGCCCTTGTCGATCATGAAATCGCGGGCGTAGGCCAGCACAGCCTCATGCAGGCGGGCAATGTCACCCAGCAGGTAGTAGAAGCCGTTGCCGGAGACGCGGCCGGCGGCGTCAAGGTCGATGCCGTCAAAGCTCTCCATAATGTCAACATGGTACGGGATGGGATAGTCAGGCACAACCGGCTCACCGAAGCGCTGGACCTCGACATTGTGGCTGTCATCGGGGCCGATGGGCACGCTGGGGTCGATCATCTGGGGGATCGTGTACATGATCTCCTGAATCTTGGCCTGCAGCTCGGTCTCCTTGGCCTCCAGTTCCTTCAGGCGGTCAGCCTGCGCGGTGACCTGCTTCTTGATTTCCTCGGCCTCGGCAGCCTTGCTGGGGTCCTTTTTGGCCTGCCCCATCAGGGCGCCGATCTGCTTGGACAGCTTATTGCGGTTTGCGCGCAGGTCGCTGGCCTCGCCGATGGCGGCACGGTACTCGGCGTCAAGCTGGATGACCTCATCGACGAGGGGCAGCTTGGCGTCCTGGAACTTCTTCTTGATGTTTTCCTTGACGGCGTCCGGGTTTTCACGGACAAAGCGAATGTCTAACATAATGGTACTCCTCTATTCAATATTTGCTTTTGTAGGGGCCGGACATGTCCGGCCCTCGGCTTTACAAATAAATAGCATTTTATGGGTAGGCTGCGGGCGGGGCATGCCCCGCCCCTACAAATTGCCGGGTTTTCACCCCTCCGGGTCATACATTCCCAGCAGGCTTACGAACTTTTGCAGCATGGCATCGCTGTAGAAGTCGATCTTCAGCGAGCCCTTGCCGTCCTTGTAATCGACATGGACTTCGCTGCCGGTGACCTCCTTCAGCGCGGCCTCCACCTCGATGGCGCGCTTGGGGCGGGTGAAGTTATCCTTGACCTTGGGCGGCTTGGCGGGCTTGGCCAGCTTTTTGCAGAGCGCCTCGGTCTGGCGGACATTCAGGTTCTGCGCAATGACCTCGGCGGCGGCCTGCCGCATCAGCTCCTCGCCGGGCAGCCCCAGCAGGACCTTGGCGTGGCCGAAGCTTAGCTTGCCCTCGCTGACCAGACGGCGCACATCCTCGGGCAGGGCCAGCAGGCGCAGGCTGTTCGCCACGGCACTGCGGCTTTTGCCCAGCTTTTTGGCGGCGCTCTCCTGCGTCAGGCCGTATTTATCGATAAGCTGACGGCAGCCCTCGGCGACCTCGATGGGGTCCAGATCCTCGCGCTGCAGGTTCTCGATCAGGGCCAGCGCGGCGGCCTGTTCATCGGTGACATCCTTGATAATGACCGGGACCTCGACAAGGCCGGCCAGACGGGCGGCACGCCAGCGGCGCTCGCCCGCAATGATGATGTACCCGGGGCCGACCTTTTTGGGGCGGACGGCGATGGGCTGCAGCAGGCCGTTTTCCACAATGCTGTCGGCAAGCTGATTCAGGGCATCGTCGTCAAACCGTTTGCGGGGCTGCTCCGGGTCAGGCTCGATCTCGCGCAGCAGCAGGGTGGAACCGGACGCTTCGCTTCCGGTATCGTCGGACAGATCGGCAAACAGGCTGTCGAGCCCCTTGCCCAATCCGCCCATCTTTTTCTTGGCCATCGGCGTCCCTCCTTATCGCTCATTGTTTGCTAAAAATTCCCGCGCCAGCTCCATATAAGCCTCGCAGCCCTTGCCGTTCGGCTCATAGAAGTTGATCGGCATGCCGAAGCTGGGTGCCTCGCTCAGGCGCACGGTGCGGGGAATGACAGCCCGGTACACCTTGTTGCCAAAGTACTTTTTCACCTGCGCCACGACCTGCATCGTCAGGTTCAGCCGCCCGGAATACATGGTGAACAGAACGCCCTCGATGTCGAGGTGGCGGTTGTACTTCTGGCGCACGGTTTTAAGGGTGCCCATCAGCTCGCTCAGGCCCTCCAGCGCGAAAAATTCGCACTGCATCGGGATCACAACGGTGTCCGCCGCACAGAGCGCATTGACGGTCAGCAGGTCGAGCGACGGTGCGCAGTCGATGAAGATGTAGTCATACAGCGGCACGACCGGCGCCAGCACCGTGCGCAGGCGCATCTCACGCCGGGGCACCGAGACCAGCTCAATGGGTGCGCCCGCCAGCTGCGTGTTGGAGGGCAGCACATCTGCGTTGTACTCGCTCTTGATGATGGCCTCGCGGACATCATCATCGTCGATCAGGCAGGTGTAGGTGTCGGCCTCGACCTTGTTTTTTGCGATGCCGTAGGCGGATGTCGTGTTTCCCTGCGGGTCCAGATCCACGATCAGGACCTTTTTGCCCAGCGCCGCCACACAGGCACTCAGGTTGACGGCGGTCGTGGTCTTGCCAACGCCGCCCTTCTGGTTTGCTATTGCGATGACTTTTGCCACGCCGTACCTCCCCTGTTTTCTTGCAATTTTCAGCGGCAGAGGCCGCTTATATCTATTATAGCACAATGGTTTGCGATAAAAAAGGGGTTAAGCAGAAAAAAGCCCCTGTAAATGTTCCACGTGGAACATTTACAGGGGTAAAGGCTTCTCCCTTGGGAGAAGCTGTCTGCGAAGCAGACTGATGAGGGGCGGCCTTGGCTCTACTGCCCTCTTTACCGGGCGACACCCTTACGCGCCCCTCATCCGGCCTTTGGCCACCTTCCCCCTAAGGGGGAAGGCTTTTCTTCCTCACAGCTTCACCGCAAACTCGCTGTCCTCCTTCTTGGGGTCATTGTCCTGCTTGCCTGCCGTCCCGTCACTGCTCACGGGGATGCGCACTATGTACTCAAGGCAGCCGTCATGCTTGTCACAGTGCGTGGTGGCAGCTATCCCCTTTTGGGTCATCAGATCGACTGCGTGCTGCAGCGTGTTCACAAAGAACCGTACATCCCGCACCATCGGGATCGTGCGGCGGCAGGGGCTGGGGCTGCCCGGGGCCGCCAGCATCTGGTCCACCAGCCTGTCGGCCTGCCGCACGCTCAGCTTGTCGCGGGCCATCTTCTCCAGCGCCGGGGTGCGGCGGCTCTCCGGCAGGCGCAGCGCTGCGCGGGCATGGCGCTCACTCAGGTGGTTGGCCGTGCAAAGCTGCTGCTGCTCGGCTGTCAGGGTCAAAAGGCGCAGCTTATTGGCCAGCGCGGGCTGGCTCAGCCCCAGACGGCGGGCCGCCTCGGCTTGGGTGCAGCCCCACAGCCGGATGACCTCCTTGATGCCGCGCGCCGTGTCAAACGGGTCCAGCTGGCTGCGCTGCAGATTTTCAAGCAGTCCCAGCGCGGCGGATTCGCTGTCATCATAGTCGGCAAGGATGGCGGGTACCTTTTCCAGCTTGGCAAGCCGGCAGGCACGCAGCCGGCGCTCCCCTGCCACAAGCTGGTATTTGCGGATGCCGACCCGCCGCACGCTGATGGGCTGCAGCAGCCCATTCTGCAAGATGCTGACCGCCAGCGCAGCGATCTCCGGCTCATCAAAGGCGGTGCGCGCCTGATAGGGTGACGGCTCGATGCAATCCACAGGCAGCATCAGGATGCGCCCCTGCTTCTGTATATCATTCTTCGGCAATTTCGTTTCCTCCCCCTGGGTTTACTGCGTGTCTGCCGCAAAGGCGGCCCACAAAAATAGCTATGCTTTTTCTACAAAAAGCATAGCATATTTTATACGCCCGGAAAAGAAAAATCGTTCGCCCGGTTATTCTGTTTTTCGCGCTGTTACAGCGGTTTTTTTGCGATTTTTCCGCCGTTTCGGGGGTAAACGGTCGGAGTCTGCGATATTTTTCTGCAGAATACCAGCCCGCGCGCGCTGCCGTCCGGCAGGGTGAACTGGCGCGTTTCCTCGTACTGACCGCCCAGCTTTTTCAGGGCGTTGGCGGCGGCCTTCGCCTCGGCGTCTGCCTCGGGGCCCTTCATGGCGATGAAGCTGCCGCCGACCTTTACAAGCGGCAGGCAGTACTCGCTCAGCACCGGCAGCGCCGCCACCGCGCGGGCGGATGCGACATCAAACTGCTCCCGCCAGATTTTGCGGGCAGCCTCCTCGGCGCGCTCCTTGGCAAATTCTACGCCGGTCAGCCCCAGCTCGGCACAGGCATATTTCAAAAAATCCACCCGCTTGCCGGTCGGCTCCATCAGGGTCAGCGCCAGATCGGGCTTGTAGATTTTGGCCACGATGCCGGGAAAGCCCGCACCGGTGCCGACATCCACCAGCTTGCCCTGCACCTCGGGCTGGGCCGCAAACAGCAGACTGTCCGCAAAGTGGCGGTTCTCAATGCCCTCAGGGCTGGTGATGGCGGTCAGGTTGACCTTTTCGTTATAGCTGACAAGCAGCTCGGCATATTTGTCCAGCAGGTCAAGCTGGGTGCCGGTCAATTCAATGTTCCATGTGGAACATTTAGCTTGTAATCTGTTTTTATCAATCATAGCGTCTCCTTGGCTTCCCCCTTCGGGGGAAGCTGCCGCCCGCAGGCGGCTGATGAGGGCAGACTGTATGTGGCTGCCCGGTTGCGGGTGAAATTGATATACTCGGCCCTCATCCGCCCTCGGGCGGGGCCTCGGCCACCTTCCCCCTCGCGGGAGAAGGCTCACTTACTATCCTTCAAAATCACAATACTCAGCTGCGCCAAATCGCTCGGGGATACGCCCGGAATGCGGCCTGCCTGCGCCAGCGTGCGCGGGCGAATCTTCGCCAGCTTTTCGCGGGATTCCAGCGTCATTGTCTCGATCGGCGCATAGTCGAAATCCTCCGGGATGACCACGCTCTCATGCCGCTGGATGTCGCGGATGATGCGCTCCTCCCTTGCGATGTACCCGGCGTAGCGGATTTCCGTTTCGATGCGCTGCGCCATGGCAGGGGTCACGCCCTCGCCGCGGCCGATGACCCTTGCGATCAGGTCATACTTGATGTAGGGGCGGCGCATCAGCTCCATCGCTGTGCCGCCGATCTCGCCCAGCTCGGCGCCCTCGGGGGCAGCGGCGCGCAGGTCGGCCAGCTTAATGCTGGTTGTCTCCAGCCGCTTCAGCTCGGCCTGCTTGCACGCGCGGTCACGGCAGAACACCGCCCACCGCGCATCATCGACCAGCCCGTATTCCCGGCCGATGGGGGTCAGCCGCTCATCGGCGTTGTCCTGCCGCAGGCTCAGGCGGTACTCGCTGCGGCTCGTCATCATGCGGTAGGGGTCCAGCACACCCTTTGTCACAAGGTCATCGACCAGCGTACCAAGGTAGCTTGTGTGCCGCGCCAACACCAGCTCTTCTTTGCCCAGCGCGTGGCGGGCGGCGTTCAAACCGGCCAGCAGGCCCTGCGCGGCGGCCTCCTCGTAGCCGGAGGTGCCGTTGAACTGCCCGGCACCGTAGATGCCGCCCACGACCTTACTTTCCAGCGTGGGCTTTAGCGTGGTGGGGTCCACGCAGTCGTACTCGATGGCGTAGGCCGGGCGCATGATTTCAAGATGCTCAAAGCCGCGTATCGTGCGGTACATCTCGTTCTGCACAGCCTCCGGCAGGCTGGACGAAAGCCCCTGCAGGTACATTTCCTCGGTATCCTCGCCGCAGGGCTCGACAAAGACGGGGTGGCGCTCCTTTTCTTTAAAGCGCACGACCTTATCCTCGATGGACGGGCAGTAGCGCGGGCCAACGCCCTGAATGTCGCCGCCGTAGAGCGGCGAGCGGTGCAAGTTGTCGAGAATGACCCTGTGGGTCTCGGGGTTGGTGTAGGCAATGTAGCAGTTGACCTTGTTGTGCATCGGCACGCGGGTCATAAAGCTGAACGGCTGCAGCTCGCTGTCCGGGTCGCCGGGCTGGCACTCAAGCTTGTCAAAGTCGATGCTGCGGCGGTGGACGCGGGCCGGTGTGCCGGTCTTGAACCGGCGCAGCGTAAAGCCGTGCGTGATCAGGTCGCGGGTCAGCGCCGTAGCGGCATGGGTGCCGTCGGGGCCGCTGTCATAGTGGGCATCGCCCACAAAGATGCGGCCGCCCAGATTGGTGCCGGTCGCAACCACGACCGCCCTGCAGGCATAGTAGGCGTGCAGGTTGGTGTAAACGCCGCAGACCTGCCCGTCCTGCACATCAACGCCGACGATCTCGCCCTGATGGATATCAAGGTTGGGGGTCTTTTCCAGCGCGTGCTTCATCCAGATATGGTATCGCTTGCGGTCGGTCTGCACCCGCAGGCTGTGTACGGCCGGGCCTTTGCCGCGGTTGAGCATCCGGCTCTGCAGGTAGGTCGCATCGGCGGCAAGGCCCATCAGGCCGCCCAGTGCATCGACCTCGCGCACAAGATGCCCCTTGGCCGTGCCGCCGATGGATGGATTGCAGGGCATATTGCCGATGAAATCCAGCGACAGCGTGAACACCGCCGTCCTTGCCCCCAGCCGTGCCGCCGCGTGGGCAGCCTCTATTCCCGCATGCCCCGCCCCGATCACGATGACATCGTAGGTTCCGAGTTTATCCATATACTTTCCTTCTTACCCTATCTTTTGCAGAATATCCTCGCAGACTCCTGCGAAATTTGTATCCAGTTCATTGTTGCCATAGCGCAGCACGCGGCAGCCAATGCTTTGCAGATACGCCGTGCGATGTGTGTCATACTCGGCAGCCTGCGGTTCGGTATGCTGTGCGCCATCCAGCTCTATTACCAGTTTACACGATGGAAAATAAAAATCAACTATAAAATTGCCAATCATTTTTTGACGGTGGACAGTTTGCGGGAGATTTTTCAGAAAGTCATACCACAGGTGTCTCTCCTGCGGGGTCATTTTCCTGCGCAGTTTTTGTGCATTTGCGCGTAGCGGATTTGTCGTTTTGATGCCCTTCATAAATATGACCTCCACTTCCTAAAGGCTTCCCCCTCGGGGGAAGCTGCCGCCCGCAGGCGGCTGATGAGGGGCGAAGTTTTCGATATTGCCCTTTTACTGGGCAACCACTTTTAAGCCGCCCCTCATCCGGCCTGCGGCCACCTTCCCCCAGAGGGGGAAGGCTCTCCACAAAAGGCTTCCCCCGAGGGGGAAGCTGCCGCCCGCAGGCGGCTGATGAGGGGCAGAGTTCGCGCGGTCTCACTTTTAACAGGCAGCACTCGCAAGCTCTCCCCTCATCCGTCCGCGGGCGGGGCCGCGGACACCTTCTCCCCCAGAGGGAGAAGGCTCCGCCATTTTTTACTTACTTGCCCACGCAGAATGTTTCAAAAACTTCGTCAATGGTTGCCGCTGTCGCGTCCTCGCCGGTCAAATCGCACAACGCCTGCAGGGCGTCTGTCAGGCAGACGGCGGCGGCGTCCAGTCCAAAGCCGTCCTGCCTTGCGCGGATGGCTTCGGCCAGCGCATCCCGCGCGCGGGTCGCGGCTGAAAGCTGACGCGCGCTGCAAAGCTGCGCCGCATCCGGGTCCAGCTGTGCCGTACCCAGCAGGTCGGCCACAGCATCGGTCAGTGCCTGCAGACCGACGGCATCTTTGGCACACATCGGAACAATTTTTTTGAAATACGGCTCCAATGTTCCATGTGGAACATCCTGCTCCCCTGCCAGATCCTGCTTGTTCAGCACGGCGATTGCCGGGCGGCCCTGACACTTGCGGGCCAGCTCCAGATCATCATCGGACAGCGGCTGCGCGGCATCGAACACCGCCAGCACAAGGCCCGCCTCGTCCAGCTTTTTCCAGCTGCGGCGGATGCCCTCGGCCTCGATGGCATCCCCGTCCGCACCGACCTCGCGCACGCCGGCGGTGTCAAACAGATTCAGCCGCACGCTGCTCAGCTGGACCGCCTGCTCGACAATATCGCGGGTTGTGCCCGCCACCGGCGTGACGATGGCGCGGTCAAACCCGGCCAGCAGGTTCAAAAGCGTGCTTTTGCCGACATTGGGGCGGCCCAGCAGCACGCAGTCCACGCCATGGCGCAGCACCGCACCGGCACTGTAGCCGTTGATCAGCGCGTCCAACTCGGCTTTCTGTTCGGTCAGGGTGCGCACAAACGCCTCGTCGGACAGCTCCGGCACATCCTCCTCCGGGTAATCGACCCATGCGGTCAGGTGGGCGTTCAGCGTTTGCAGCGCGGTCTGTATCCTGCCGATGCGCTTTGCCAGCCGCCCGTCCAGCGCCGATTTTGCCAGCGCGGCCCCCTGCCGGCCGTTCGCCGCAATGACCTCCATCACGGCCTCGGCTTGCGTCAGCGACATCCGGCCGTTTTCCAGTGCGCGGCGGGTGAACTCCCCCGGCCCGGCCGGTACACAGCCTGCCGTGATTAGTGCCTCCTGCAGGCCGTCTGCCATCGCCGTGCCGCCATGTACCGACAGTTCGATGACATCCTCGCCGGTGTAGGAGTGCGGCGCCCGGAAAAACAGCGCCACGCACTCGTCCATCTCGGCCCCGTGCAGCAGGTAGTGGCCCAGCATGGCGGTGTAGCCTCTGGCATCGGCAACGCTTTTGCCCTGCCGCACCGGCGCAAATATTTTACTGACGATGGCGTACGCGTCCGGGCCGGAAACGCGGACCGTGGCAATGCCGCCCTCGCCCGGTGGGGTCGCCAGAGCGCAGATGGTTGTATGCAGTTCCATGTGGATGCTCCTTTTTTATGGGAATACTTTAGAATACCATGAATACGCGGTGTTTTTCCAGCCTTTTTTATAAAAAAGGCTTCGGCGAAAAAATTTCAAATGCTTGTAGGGAGGGGTCTTGACCCCTCCGTGCCCGTGAAAGGCATGGCAAACTTCCCGGAGCGGTCAAGACCGCTCCCTACAAATCCACCAAAAAGGAGAGGCCGACCCGCGGCCTCTCCCCTGTATTGATTTATTCTTCGGTCTCGTTTTCGGGTGCTGCGTCCTCGGCGGCCTCGGCGGCCAGCTCCTCGGCTTCGATAGCAGCCAGCTCCTCGGGTGTCGGGTCGCTCTCGCCGGTGTCCTCGATCTTTGCGGTCTCGGCATCGTTGTCGCGGTCCACGCGGGCCACAACGGCCACACGGTCATCGTCCAGCATACGCATGACGCGGACGCCGCTGCCGTAGCGGCTCTGGATGTTGATGTCCGATGCATGGATGCGGATCAGAATGCCGTTCTGGCTGATCAGAATCAGGTCATCGGTGTCGTCCACGATCTTGATGCCCGCCACATTGCCGTTGGAATAGTTGCGGATGCCCAAGCCGCCGCGCTTCGTGATGCGGTAGTCGTCGATACGGCTGCGGCGGCCCTTACCCTCCTCGCTGATGGTCAGCACAGTGGCACCCGGGCGGCAGACGCCTGCGCCCACGACATAATCGCCCTCGCGCAACTTAATGACACGGACGCCGTGGCCGGTACGGCCCATCGAGCGGGCGCCGTCCTCGGTAAAGTGGATGGCTGCGCCGTCATGGGTGGCAACGATAATTTCATCGTTGCCCTTGGTCAGGTGGCTCCACACCAGACTGTCGCCCTCGTTGAGCGCGATGGCGATCAGGCCGGCCTTGCGGATGTTGCGGAACTGGGACAGCGGCGTGCGCTTGATGAGGCCCTGCTTGGTAATCATCGTTGCGTAGGTGTTGTCCTCATCGACATCAGCCTTCTGCTGCAGCATCAGGGTAACGCTCTCCCCCTCCTGCAGCTGCAGCAGGTTCACGATATGGCTGCCCTTGGCGGTACGGCTGCCCTCCGGCACCTGATAGCCCTTCAGGCGGTAGACACGGCCCTGATTCGTCAGGAAGAGCATGTAGTCATGCGTCGAGCCGACATACATTTCCTCGGTAAAGTCCTCGTCCTTCTGGGTCATGCCCTGCACGCCGCGGCCGCCGCGGTTCTGCGCCTGATAGGTATCCAGCGTTGTGCGCTTGATATACCCCTCGTGGGTCAGCGTAAAGACGCAGGTTTCCTCGGGGATCAGATCCTCGATGTCCACCTCGCCGGACACAGCCTCGATGGAGGTGCGGCGCTCATCGCCGTACTTGTCAGCCAGCGTGGTCAGGTCGGTCTTGACGATGCGCTTTACATGCTCGTCATTGGCCAAAATATCCTCAAAGTCCGCAATGGCCGCGCGCAGCTCGCCCAACTCCTGCTCGATCTTGAGGATCTCCAGACCGGCCAGACGGCCGAGCTGCAGCTTAACGATGGCATCTGCCTGCAGCTCGTCAAAGCCGAAGTTATCCATCACGGCCTGACGCGCCTCGGCAAAGCCGCCCTTGCAGGCGCGGATCGTGGCAATGATCTCGTCCACGATGTCAACGGCCTTGTGCAGGCCCTCCAGAATATGCTCGCGCTCCTTCGCCTTTTTCAGCTCAAAGGCAGTCCGGCGGCGGATGACCTGCATCTGGAACTCGATGTAGCGCTCCATCATGGTCTTTAGGCTCATGATCTTGGGCACACCGTCATCGAGCGCCAGCATGATCACGCCGACCGTGTCCTGCAGCTGGGTGTAGCGGTAAAGCTGGTTCAGCACGACCTGCGGGTTGGCGTCCTTCTTGATCTCAATGACGATCTTCATGCCGGTGCGGCTCGAGGATTCGTCATTCATATCGCTGATGCCCTCGATCCGCTTGTTCTTGACAAGGTCGGCGATCGACTCGATCAGGCGGGTCTTGTTGACCATATAGGGGATCTCGGAGATCAGGATCTCATAGCGGCCGTTCTTTTTCTCGACGATCTCGGCGCGGCCGCGCAGCGTGATCTTGCCGCGGCCGGTGGCGTAGGCAGCGCGGATGCCGCTGCGCCCCATGATGATGCCGCCGGTCGGGAAGTCCGGGCCCTTGACATGCTCCATCAGACCGGCCAGGTCGATGTCGGGGTCCTCCATCAGGGCAATCATGCCGCTGACGATCTCGCGCAGGTTGTGCGGCGGGATGTTGGTCGCCATGCCGACCGCGATGCCCTGACTGCCGTTGACCAGCAGGTTCGGGAAGCGGCTGGGCAGAACATGAGGCTCCTTTTTGGTCTCGTCAAAGTTGGGGTCCCAGTCGATGGTGTCCTTTTCAATATCGGTCAGCATCTCGCAGGCCATCTTCGACATGCGGGCCTCGGTATAACGGTAGGCAGCCGGGGGGTCGCCGTCCACAGAGCCGAAGTTACCCTGACCGTCAACCAGCGGATAGCGCAGGCTGAAATCCTGTGCCAGACGCACCATGGCATCGTAGACCGAAGCGTCACCGTGCGGGTGGTAAGAGCCCAGCACCGCACCGACCGTATCGGCAGATTTGCGGTAGGGATGCTGCGGGTCATTGCCGCGCTCATGCATCGTGTACAAAATGCGGCGATGCACGGGCTTGAGGCCGTCACGCACATCAGGCAGAGCACGCGCCACGATAACGGACATCGAGTAGTCAAGGAACGCCGTCTCGATCTCCTGCTTCACATCGCGCACAATGACCTTGGTACCGGACCCCGGCACCATGATGATATTTTCTTCCATTGTATCACCTTAAATTTATTGAATAAAATCTCTACTTGCTGTTTTTTCCTTCCAAAACCCATTGTAACGGATTCTGGTCAATATACTGCCAAATTTCCTCAAAATCATGCTGGTTGCGGATAATGTGGTCATGATAATACTTTTGCCAAATGGAACGTCCGCATTTCCGGCTGACGCCGGATTTATATTGTCCGATAACGGCAGGCACTGTAGGGAGGGGTCTTGACCCCTCCGCTGCAATCTCCCGGCAGCCCAAAGCCAATAAAATATGCAGATGATCCGGCATAAACACATAATTTAGTATTTCAACATCCGGGAAATGATTTGCTATATCCCATAAGTCATGCTCCGCTATGCTTCCATACGGTGTCATCCTGACTTCTGCCTGCACGGAGGGGTCAAGACCCCTCCCTACAATCTCACAAAACAGCTGTTCTCTGTTCTGCGTACATATGGTGATAAAATATACCTTCTGTGACGCATAATCAAAACTGCGAAGCCGTGTCCATTTCCGTTTTACCAGTTCCTTTTCCATACCTTATCGCGCTATGTTCCACATGGAACATCACACATCCAGATTCGCGTACTTTGCGTTTTTCTCGATGAACTGGCGGCGGGGTTCGACCTGCTCGCCCATCAGGATGCTGAACGCCTCATCGGCGCGCTCGGCGTCCTCGATCTTGATCTGGACGATAACACGGTTGTCGGGGTTCATGGTGGTCTCCCACAGCTGGTCGGGGTTCATCTCGCCCAGACCTTTGTAGCGGTTGACCTTTGCGCCGGGCATCTCGGCGCTCAGCAGCTTCATTTCCTCATCGTTGTAGGCATACTTGACATTCTGGCCCTTCTGCAGCTTGAACAGCGGCGGCTGGGCAACATAGACATAGCCGTGGTCGATCAGCGGCCGCATATAGCGAAAGAAGAAGGTCAGCATCAGCGTGCAGATATGCGAGCCGTCAACATCAGCATCGGCCATGATGAAGATCTTGTGGTAGCGCACCTTGGAAATATCGAACTCATCGCCGATGCCGGTGCCCAGCGCAGTCACAACGGGCATCAGCTTGTCGTTGCCGTAGATGCGGTCGGCGCGTGCCTTTTCGACATTCAGCATCTTGCCCCACAGCGGCAGAATGGCCTGAATGTTGGAGTCTCGGCCCATCTTAGCCGAGCCGCCTGCAGAATCACCCTCCACGATGAAGAGTTCGGTCTTGGAGGGGTCTTTTTCATGGCAGTCGGCCAGCTTGCCGGGCATGCGGTTGGATTCCAGCGCGCTCTTGCGGCGGACCAGCTCGCGGGCCTTTTTGGCGGCAGCGCGGGCGCGGGCCGCCTGCGTGGCCTTTTCAAGGATAGCCTTCGCCACAGCGGGGTTTTCCTCAAAAAATTCGGTCAGGGCCTTATAGACCACATTGTTGACCAGACCCTTGATGAAGGTGTTGCCAAGCTTTGCCTTGGTCTGGCCCTCAAACTGGGCCTCCTGCAGCTTGACGCTGACCACGGCAATGATGCCCTCGCGCGCATCGGAGCCGGAGAGGTTCTCGTCCTTATCCTTCAAAATGCCCTTGGCGCGGCCGTACTCGTTCAGCACACGGGTCAGGGCCAGCTTAAAGCCATCCTCGTGGGTGCCGCCCTCGGGGGTGTGGACATTGTTTGCAAAGCTGAGCAGCAGCTCATTGTAGCTGTTATCGTAATACTGCAGCGCAACCTCGGCCACAGCGCCCTGTCCCTCACCCTTCATATACATGACCTGCGGGTGCAGGGGCGTTAAGTCGCGGCGCTCACACAGATAGCTGACAAAGGAGCGGATGCCGCCCTCGTAGCACATTGTCTCGGTGCGGACTTCGCCGTTCTGCTCCTCCTGCGGGCGGTCGGCATCGGCGCGCTCGTCCGTCAGGGTGATGCGGACGCCGGCGTTCAGGAACGCCTCCTCCCGCAGACGCTTGAGCAGCGTCTCATAGTGGTAGAGCGTCGTCTCCTGAAACATCTCCGGGTCGGGCTTGAAGGTGACTGTCGTTCCGGTAGAAGCAGCCGCGCCGATCTTTTTCAAATCGCCGTCCGGCTTGCCGCGCTTGAAGCTCTGCTCATACTCTACCCCATCGCGGCGGACACGAACAACCAGCCACTCCGACAGGGCGTTGACGACCGATGCACCGACGCCGTGCAGACCGCCGGCCACCTTGTAGCCGGAATCCTCGCCGCCGAACTTGCCGCCGGCGTGCAGCACGGTGTAAACAACGGTGACAGCCGGGATGCCCAGCTTGGGCTGGATGTCCACGGGGATGCCGCGGCCGTTGTCCGATACCTCAATGATATTGCCGGGCTTGATGGTCACCTCGATATGGGTGCAGTAGCCGGCCAGTGCCTCGTCAATGGCGTTGTCCACGATCTCATAGACAAGGTGATGCAGACCGGAAGGCCCGGTGGAGCCGATATACATGCCGGGGCGCTTGCGCACAGCCTCCAGACCCTCGAGGACCTGAATCTGCGCACCGCCGTAGGCATGGTCGGTAGCCGTTTCGCGGTTGGTTTCGGTGATGATTTCTTCTGCCATGAAATGATAGCCTCCTGTTGTGGGTGGGTATCTCTATACATCCCTTTTATGGATGTTCTGTAGGGAGGGGTCTTGACCCCTCCATGTTTACGCGGCTGCCTGTCTGCGGAGGGGTCAAGACCCCTCCCTACAAAGCAAGATAAACAGCATCTGTAACTCTTAAAATTCCAGCCTCTCGGCCCGCTTTTTCAATGCGGCGGGCGATAATTGGCTGATGTAGACTGTTTCATCTGGGAAATCGGTGACCATAAAGCTTTTGGGCAGGGTGCCGGGCGCACACAGGTCCACAACGGCGCCCTCGGCCTCGGCATGGCGGAAATATTCCTCGGTCCGCCGCGATGCCCCGGCTGTGTCCAGATCAAACACCCCGATCACATCGCGGGTGTTCAGTACAAAATCCTGCCCGGCGTGAAAGTACATAAGCAAAATCCTTTCAGGATTTTGCAGATAAAAGATAATAGATAAAAGATAATAAATATGGATACGCGCAAAGCGCGTAATCTTGAGCGGGCTTCCAGCCCGCGATCCACCAGTTTTATTATCTATTATCTTTTATCTATTATCTACAAAAGGTTTTTCCTGCGCACATCCGCCCTTCACATAAACGATTTTCCCATTCGTCCTTGCAAATGCGGCGGTGTCGCAGGTGGTCACGATCGTTTGATGCTCCCCCATGCGGGTCAAAAGATAGGTCTGGCGCTCATCGTCCAGCTCGCTCAATACATCGTCCAGCAAAAGCACCGGATGCTCGCCGAACAGCTCACCGACCACGGTGGCCTCGGCCAGCTTGAGGGCCAGCACGCAGCTGCGCTGCTGTCCCTGACTGCCAAACACCCGGGCGGGCTGGCCGTCCAGCAGGATTTCTAAGTCCTCCCGGTGCGGTCCTGTCAGGCAGAACCCGGCGCGCAGCTCTGCGGTGCGCATGGTATGCATCTTTGCGGCCAGCGCCTCGGCGGTGGGGGCATCGGTACACATCTGGTAGCGCACCTCCAGCACCTCGGCGCCGTGGGATATATCGCGGTAATTCTGCGCCGCAATCGGGGCAGCCTGTTCCAGAAACTTGCAGCGGTGCTGCATGATCAGTGCGCCGTACTCCGCCAGCTGCTCCTCGTAGGTGTCCAGCAGTATTGCACCGTTTGGCGTAATATCGTAGCTTTTCAGCAGCGCGTTCTTCTGGGCCGTCAGCCGCATGTAGCGCCGCAGCGCCACAAGGTAGGGCCTGTATACCTGACACAGCGCCGAATCCAGAAACCGGCGGCGTCCCTCGGGGCCGCCCTTAACCAGCCCCAGCAGGTCCGGCTCAAACACAACGGCCTGAAAGTTCCCCGCCAGCGCAGCAGCGCGGCCCATGTCCGCGCCGTTCAGCCTGCCGGTGCGGCCGGGCCGCTGGCTCGTCTTGCTGCCCACCGTCAGGCGAATCTCTTTTTCGATGTCCTGTGTCTCAAACACGCCCTCTATGACCGAAAAGTCACAGCCGCGGCGGATCAGCTCGGCATCCTTGGAGCCGCGGAAGCTCTTGCCGCCGGTCAGCAGCCAGATCGCCTCCAGCAGGTTCGTCTTGCCCTGCCCGTTGGGGCCGCACAGCACGGTCAGGTGCGGGTCGGGGTCCAGCACGGCATGGGCAAGGTTGCGGTGGTCAGTCAGTGCAAGGTGGGTCAGGCGCATTACGCACCCGCCGCGACCTGCACGGTCTGGCCCTCCAGCTCGACCGTATCACCGGCGCGGCACTTTTTGCCGCGCATCGTGCAGACCTCGCCGTTGACCTTGACGGCCCCGCCCTGGATCAGCTCCTTGGCCTCGCCGCCCGTCTCACACAGCCCTGCGAACTTCAAAAGAGCGTCAAGCTTAATAAAATCGGTGTTAATACGAATTTTTTCCATACACTATCCTTCTATCTTATCGGTGCATCCGTAGGGGCCGGATATGTCCGGCCCTCAACCTTGCTGCAGCAGCCTTTAACCGGGCGGCTGTTTTTATCTGCAGGGCCGGGCATGCCCGGCCCCTACAACTCAGCCCTCGTTCTTAAAGCGTACCGGCAAAACCAGATAGATAAAGTCCTTGCCGTCCTCGGGCAGCAGCTTGACCGGGCTCAGGGGGCCGTTGATTTCCAGCACCATCCGCTCGCACTTGGAATAGCGCAGCGCATCGAGCAGATACCGGTTGTTAAAGCCGATTTCGACCGGATCGCCGGTCATCTCCACGGGGGAGAACTCGTCCACGACCTTGCCAAGCGGGGTCTGGCAGCGCACAGTCACCCGCTCCTCACCGAAATTGATGCGCAGCGGGTTCTTCAAACGCTCGGTAATAATAAGGGAGGCGCGCTCGATCGTGTCGATGAAGGTCTTGCAATCCACGACAACGCGCGTTTTTTTGTCCTTCGGGATGACGCTCTCATAGTTGAGGAAGTCACCCTCGATCAAACGGCTCATGATCGTATAACCGTTGGAGGTGAACACGACATAGCGGCGGTTTGCGTCGATCTTGACATCATCGTCCGCGCCGCCCATGATCTTGAGCAGCTCCTGCAGCGTCTTGGCCGGGATGATAATGCGGATGTCGCGGGTACACTCGACTGCGCGCTGGATAATAGCCAGCCGGTAGCCGTCCAGTGCCACGATGGTCAGACTGCCCGGCTCAATGACGAACAGCTCGCCGGTGTGGGCGGGCTTTTTGTCGTCCTGACTGACCGCGTAGATCGTTTTTTCGATCATCTCGCGCAGCATACCGCATTTCACGGTCATTGTGTTGTCAGCGCCGGTCACCGGCAGGCTGGGATAATCGCTGGCGTTCAGCGCGGGAATCTCAAACTCAGCCACGCCGCCGCTGATCTTGGCCTGCCCCTCATCGGTCAGCTCGATGCAGATGTCACCGGCCGGCATACGGCTGACCATTGAGCCGAGCAGTTTCGCATCAAGTACCGTTTCACCCGGTACAAGTACGTTGCATTCGATGGTGGTCGTGATGCCCATTTCCATATCATAGCCGGTCAGCGTCAGGGTAAAGCCCTCGGCCTTGAGGTAGATGCCCTCCAGCACAGGGATGGCTGCGCGGTTGGTGATTGCGCGGGAAACGCCGTCGATGGCGTTGGCCAGCAGGGTCTTTTCACATTCAAATTTCATACTCTGTTCTCCCGCCCGCTTGTTCAAAGCGGGGCAAAAAGCGTCTGTTTTTTTCTTTATGTTTTCTCTGGGTTTTCTCCGGTTTGGGTTTTCCACCATCGGGGCAGGTATTTTCCGGGGTAAGATGCTCTTTCAGAGCGTCCCTGTTCGCAGAAACTATTAACTATGGTAGTAGTCGTAGTAGGGGCTGTTAGTTCTGTGGAAAACTTCGCCGCGCCCGATAGCGATGCGGAAAATCGTTCGCGCAGACTTTTGAACAGTCTGTGGAGATTCCTGTTGAAAACCCGGAAACCGCCGTTTTTCAACAAGCGCTGTGGAATACCGCCTGTTGAAAACTAAAAACCTTGTGGATAAGTTACTTTCTTTGCAAAGAAAGTAACCAAAGAAACTCCAATCCTATAACCCGTAGAATAGTTGCTGGTATATCGTTAATTTCTGTGCATTCCAACCACGGGTCAACACATTGAAAGTTCTTTGCCTACTTTCTTTCAAGAAAGTAGTTTAGGTGCGGACATTCTTCATGATGTCGCTGCACATCTCCTTGAGGTGCTGGTCGCGGTTGATGTTTTCCTCCATCGTCTTGATGGAATAGACAACGGTGGAATGATCGCGCTGGAACTCCTGCCCGATAGCCTCCATGCTCATACCGGTCACCTCGCGGATAATGTACATCGTCATCTGCCGCGCGGCGCTCACATTCGCATTGCGCTTTTTGCCGCGAATGTCCGAGGGCATCACATTGTAGGTGCGGGCCACCTCATTCAGAATTTTTTCAATCGTGACGGGGATCGGCTGGCTGTCGTTCAGCGTATCCTTGATTGCGGTGGTCGTCACGCCGATGCAGGGCTCGATGCCCTCCAGCATATAGTAGGCGTTCAGCTTTTTGACGGCGCCCTCCAGCTGGCGGATGTTCTGCTTCAGATGGTTGGCGATGTACTCGGCCACATCGTTGGGCAGATCAAGGTTCAACAGCTCAGCCTTGCGCTTGACGATGGCCACGCGGGTCTCAAAATCCGGCGGTTGGATGTCGGCGGTCAGGCCCCACTCAAACCGGGTGCGCAGACGCTCCTCCAGCGATTTGATCTCCTTGGCGGGGCGGTCGGAGGCAATGACGATCTGGCGACCGTCGTTGTGCAGCGTGTTGAAGGTGTGGAAAAACTCCTCCTGCGTGCTCTCCTTGCCGGCCAGAAACTGAATATCGTCGATCAGCAGCACATCGGCCTTGCGGTACCGCTGGCGGAACTGCTCCATCGTGGCGGTTTTGATCGCGGTGATCGTCTCGTTGGTGAATTTTTCACAATCCACATAGACAATGTTGAAATCCGGATGGTTTTTCTGGATCTCGATTTTGATGGCGTTCAAAAGGTGGGTCTTGCCCAGACCGGACGGCCCGTAGATGAACAGCGGATTGTATGCGCCGGAGGGGTTGGCTGCAACAGCCTGCGCGGCCGCAAACGCAAACTGGTTGGACGGGCCCTTGATGAAGTTCTCAAAGGTGAACTCATACCGGCCGCTGGGCAGGGATTTTTCGTCCATCTGGTTTTCGCTGTCGCCGGGCTTCACGCCGTCCTCCGGCGGGGCAACCACATAGCGAATCTCTACATCAAAACCCAGAATGGCCTTGAACGCATCCTGCAAAAGTGCCGTGTAGCGGTCCGAAACAATGCCCATCACGAAGTCACTGCGCAGCTCCAGCGTGACGGTCTTGGAATTTTCAAAGCTGACAGCCTTGATGTCCTTGATGTAAAATGCGTAGGTAGCGTCGGAGGTCTTTTCTTTGCAGTAGGCCTTGACCGCTTCCATTACCTCATTGATGGAATCCATGAAACTCGATACTCCCCACTTCCTGTTATAAATCAACGCCTTTTACAAGGGCGCAAAAACACTGCATACAGTATACCACAAAATCATGTTTTAAACAACACCTATATTATAATAAAGTAGGAATTTTTTTACGGCGTGGAAATGTTGAAAATTTTCCCGCAGAAAGGGCATTCTTGAAAGTTTTCCACAGAAAGTGTGCTTTTCAACAGTGAATAGTACAAAATGTAGTGGATAACTGTTTGTAGCGAAAGATTGTTTGACGCGCAGACGAAAAATTCTGCAAAAAACCTCTTGACAAAAGGGGTGCTTATCGCGTATAATCTAACTCTGCAAGGCTGCCCCAGTGTATGGGCGAAGCCCTGAGCAAACAGCCCATACCGGGATTTCAACAGGAGGAATGAAAAATGAAGCGTACTTTCCAGCCCAAGAAGCGTCAGCGCAGCCGCGTCCACGGTTTCCTGAACCGCATGGCTACCAAGAACGGCCGCAAGGTCATCGCCCGCCGCCGTGCAAAGGGCCGCAAGAGCCTGACTGTCTGATTTGTTTCAGAGATTATGTGAACAAAAGGGTTGCTGATTGTAAAATCAGCAGCCCTTTTTTCAAATTGTATCTTTACAGAACAGGAAAAGTATAAGATAATAGATAAAAGATAATAGATAATAAAAAATGTGAAGTTTTGGCCCTGAGGGGCCAAAACAGAACGTAGGGGCGGATTCCATATCCGCCCGCGGTACCTGCCGTAAGCGGCACGGGCGCATATAGAATGCGCCCCTACGGCAGCAGAGTATTTTAAGCTGTGCGCCAGCACCGCGTTCCACCTTATTTTTTATCTTTTATCTTTTATCTATTATCTTTAAAAAGGACTTCACCTATGCGTTACCGCACTTTAAATAAAAACTGGCACTTCAACCGGGTATATGGCCGGGGCAAAAGCTATGTACACCCGCATTGCGTGCTGTATGTGGCCAAAAACCGGCTGGGCTATACCCGCATCGGGCTGACCGCCACCAAAAAGGTCGGGCATGCGGTGCAGCGCAACCGCGCCCGCCGCATCATGCGCGCCGCCCTGTCGGAGCATCTGGCCCAGAATATCGGCGGATATGACATTATTCTGGTGGCGCGCGGCCAGACCCCCCGCCTGAAAAGCACCCAGCTGAGCAAAACGCTCGGCCGGCTGTTTGCCAAGGCCGGCCTGCCCGACCTGACCGCCCCGGCTGAGGACGCCGCACAGCAATGATCGCCCGGGCGTTGATCGCGCTGCTGCGGGGGTATAAGCGGTATATCAGCCCGCACCTCGGGCATCACTGCCGCTTTGTGCCCACCTGCAGCGAGTACGCCATGCAGGCCCTTGCCACGCACGGTCTGCTCAAGGGCTTGCTGCTGACTGTCTGGCGGCTTCTCCGCTGCCAGCCGTTTGCCCGGTTCGGTTATGACCCGGTCCCCCCGAAAGGAAGGTGGGTCAGCCCGGACCGCAGGCTGACAAAAGATAAAAAATAATAGGTAAAAGATAATAAAAATGGTGGATCGCGTCGCTGCGCTCCGCTCAAAAATTATCTGCCACCCCACTTTTGTTTTTGCCCGTTGGGCAAAAACTCCACCTCTTTTATTATCTATTATCTTTTATCTATTATCTAATTTCTTCGCTTCTCATGTCTTTGCACTGCGCAGCAGAGACCTACATAAAAATAATGGTCCCGGGCGCAGACGGGGCAGAAGGAAAGGCTATGAACTTTATGTACTTCCTGGCCATATTGATTGGCCCGCTGGTGAAGATCCTGTACAGCTTCATCGGCAACTACGCGGTAACGATGGTCGTTGCCACCCTACTCCTCAAGCTGCTGCTCTTCCCCCTGAGCATCCATCAGCAGAAATCCTCGGCAAAGATGGCTGTTTTTCAGCCGCTGATGAATGAGATCCAGCAGAAGTACAAAAACGACCCCCAGAAACAGCAGGAGGAGCTGATGAAGCTCCAGCAGGAGCACGGCTTCAACCCCATGGGCGGCTGCCTGCCCATGCTGCTGACGATGCTGGTGCTGTTCGGCTTCTTAGGTGTTGTGTACTACCCCGTGCATTACATCTTTGGCGTGGACAACGCCGCCGTCAAAGCCGCCTGCGAGGCGATCGGCATTGCCACCGCCAACACCTCCACGATGCAGACCGCGCTGATTCAGGCCATCCACAACGGCGCAGTGATCGACCCGTCCATCATCCCCGCCAACATCGTGGCAGAGATCCAGAACTTCAACACCAGCTTCTTCGGCATGGATATGTGCGATGTCCCCGGCTTCCGCTTTGTGCCGATCGCCATCTTCCCGGCCATCGCGGCAGTCACGATGTTCATCAGCTACTTCGTCACCCAGAAGCTCTCCGGCATGGACGCCCAGATGCAGGGCAGCATGAAGGTCATGATGCTGGTCATGAACCTGATGTTCGTTACCTTCTGCTTCAACGCCCCGGTCGGTTTCTCGCTGTACTACGGCGTGTCCAACCTGCTGCAGATCGGCCAGTCCTATGTCACCTACAGGATCTACAGCCCCGAAAAGTTCAAGGCCCAGTATGAGGCCGAGCTGGCCGCCAAGCGCGCCGAAAAGAAGAAAAAGCGCACCGTCACGGTTGAGCAGAACGGCGAAAAGATCCAGAAGGAGGTCACCCTCGGCGAGGCCAACAAGCTGCGTCTGGAGCTGGCCCGCCAGCGCGAGGCCGAGCTTTACAAGGACGAGCGCACCACCCCGCTGAATAAGGATTAAAATATACGACGCACCAACCGTAGGGGCGAGCATTGCTCGCCCGCGCCGTTGGCGGCTGTGAGGGAGTGTATTCCCTGCCGCCGTAGGGGCGCATTCTATATGCGCCCGCCCCGCTCCCCTTTGTGATGAACGTAACGATAAGAAATAAGAAGGAGGTTCCCTTTTATGCGCAGTATGGAAATGAGCGCCAAGACCGTTGAGGCCGCCGTAGAGGCCGCCTGCGAGGCGCTGGGCGTTGACCGCGATGACATCCATGTCAGCTACGAGGTACTGGAATTCCCCGCCCGCAAGCTGTTTAAGACCATCCCTGCCAAGGTCCTTGTAAAGGTCGAGGAGCCGGAGGCCGCCCCCGTGGAGGAGGCTAAGCCCGCTGAGCCCGCCGAGGTCGTTGAAATCTCTGACGAGACTGCCCCTGCTCTGGAGCAGGAGGTCGTGGACGAGATGGTTGCCGAGGCTGACGAGGAGGCCGAGCTCCCCCTCGACATCGAGGCGGACCCCCGCCTGCAGGCTGCGGTTGACTACCTGAGCCCCATCTTTACCCTGATGGGTGTTGAAAACTTCACCTTCAGCGCCGTCAAGAAGGGCGCTGCCACGATCCTGAAGGTCTCCGGCGAGCATATGGGCGCGCTCATCGGCCGCCGCGGCGAGACGATGGAGTCGCTGTCCTACCTCGCCAGCCTCGTTGTGAACCGCATGGAAGGCCCCTATGTCAAACTGGGGCTGGATGTCGGCGGCTACCGCAACAAGCGCGAGGACGACCTCTCTGCCCTTGCCAGACGCATTGCTGACCGCGTTATCCGCACCGGCTGCTTCTATGAGATGGAGCCGATGAACCCCTACGAGCGCCACATCATCCACACCGCCATCGCCGGTATGGAGGGCGTGCGCAGCGAGAGCAAGGGCGATGGCCCGGCCCGCCATGTGGTGCTGTACTCCACCGACCCCAACGCCTGCAACCTGCCTGACCGCGACAATGCCCGCAACCTGCGCGGCCCCCGCCGTGACGGCCAGCGCGGCCCCCGCCGCGACAGCCGCGGCCCGCGCTACGGCGGCCCCAGAGCCCCGCGTGAGGGCGGCCGTGGGCCCCGCTACGGCGCACCCCGCCGCGACCGCAATGACCGCGGCCCGCGCTACGGCGGCCCCCGCTCCAGCGTGCCCGGCCGTGAGTTTGCCGACCGCCCGCGTGACCCCGATGCAAAGCCGATGGCACCCAAAACCACCGAGCGCATCCACGACGGTGATGATTTCGCCTTTGGCAAGATCGAGTTTTAAACAGAACTGTTGAAAAAAGCAGCCTGACTGTAAAGCCGGGCTGCTTTTTTTGGTGGGGGCGAGGTGGATGTGCAAAGCCCCTCCGGCCTCGCAGGCTCGGCCACCTCCCCAGAATGGGGAGGCTTTCACGCGGGCAAAGCCCGCGCAAAAAGGCGCCCCACGAAGTGGGGAGCTGGCCGCGAAGCAGGCCTGAGGGGGGTTCCCCGCTTTCCACACCGTTTTCCACAAGCGTGTTGAAAACTCTTATTTTTCCACAGTCTACAACCGGCTATACAGGGGGTGCAAAAGCCGGGCTGCAAACAATATCTAGGCGTAAATGCAGGGTCACTCCACTACTAATACACATTTTCCACCGGAAAACCGGTTTTCCACCATTTCCCGGGGTTTTCCCTGTGGAAAACTAGTGAAAACTGTTGAAAACTATAAAACAACGATTGTACGCATAAAACGGCTTTCAACAGCGGTGGAAAACTCCCCGCGCCATGGGTTTTGCTGTGGAAAATGTTGAAAACTGCCTTTGGTTGTGGAAATACGCGGTTGAAAAGTCCGAAATGTTGTTAAAAACACAGGTGTAAGCGGACTAAAAACAATTCCGCACAAAAAACAGCGGTCCACCCCTGCCGGGTGGGCCGCTGTTTTTATAGACAGTTTTTTTAATCGTGCCGGATCGCTTCGAGGGCGCTGATTTTGACTGCCTTGTTTGCGGGCAGGATACCGGCCACAAGGCCGACCAGCGTGGCGAACACAAGCGCCGCCAGCATCAGCCACGGCGGAATGATCGAAATTGCGGCGCTGCCGTCGCCGCCCATGTAGTAGCCGCCGCCCATCATGCCGGACAGGTCAAAACCCTGCCCCAGCACCGACAGATGGTTCAGCACAAAGCTGGCAATCAGGCTGATGATCAGCCCGATCAGCCCGCCGATGAAGCCGATGGTCGAGCTTTCGAGCAGGAACATCGTGCGGATGTTGCCCAGCTCGCAGCCCAGCACCTTCATGACGCCGATCTCGCGGGTGCGCTCATAGATGGCCATTGTCATGGTGTTGATGATGTTGATGGCCGCCACCAGCAGCGAGACCGCCGCAATGCCGCCGAAGATCATCTGGCTCTTCATGACCTGCTTCTGCATCTCCTCGCGCTGCTGGTTCATCGAGTAGGTGTTGCTGAACCCCAGCTCGTGGATGGCGTTTTCCACATCCGTCACATAGGAGAGGTCATCGACCTTGACATAGACCTGCTCGTAGCTTTTCTCCTCAAGCTTGGTTTTGGTCAGGTCGCAGTAGACCTTTTGCAGCATCTGCATATCCTGTATGCGCAGCACAACGCCGGACTGGGTCCAGTAGCCCTTGGCGCCGTCAGGCGTCAGCACGCCCACGATCTCCAGCTGCCAGCTGCGGCTTTTTTCGGTCGAGCCTTCGCCGGTCTTGATGGTCAGGGTCATCTTGTCCTTGTCGATGTCCACAAAGGGCGGCAGCTCCTTGCCGGAAGCATCGGTCTGGCCCTGCCAGCGGTAGCGCTTGGGGCTGTTGTAGCTCTTGCGGGAATCCTCAAAGTTATATCCCGCAGACGCGCCCACCAGCACCTGCAGCTTGTTCGATTTTTCGCTGGCGGGGGTGTTGGTCGGCCAGCTGCCGCTCTGCAGGGTAAAGCCCATCGGCTCCAGTGCGGTGGGGTCGATGCCGATCAGATTAGAAATGTCCATCGTGTAGCGGTCGTTGCGGCCCGCCGTGATGGTGCCCTCCAGATTGTACCCCTGTGCGTAGGGCGTTGCCGCCGCCACATGGGGAATCTGCTTGATGTTGGCGATCGCGGCATCGTCCAGATACAGCGGCTTGCCGTCGCTGCTCACCATCATGCCGTAGCCGTAGATCTGGATCTGGGTCAGGTCGCCCCAGCTCTGCAGCATTTCCTCATTCGTTTTGGTCTGGGCAATGCCCAGCGAGATCATCAGCACGACCATGCAGGTGCCGATGACAACACCCACCAGCGTAAGTGCCGTGCGGCCCTTGCGGCGCAGCAGGTTGCGCGCCGACAGGCTGATTTCATCAGAGATCTTCATCGCTGTCCTCTGCTTCCAGTGCGGCCAGCGCCTTGGCCTTCTTGCGCTTGCGGACCACAACCACGATAATCACCACAACGACTACCGCGCCGCAGACGCCGATCAGCACCCATGCCCAGATCGGCATACCGGTCTGCTCGGGCTGCACATCGTCCATCGAGGGGTCATAGAAGTCGTCTATGCTCATCTCCTCGGCGCTGACGGAAAAGTCCTTGGAGACGGTCTGCGGGTTGCCGGAGGCATCCTCATAGCTCAGCGTGATGATGCCGCTGACCGCGCCCGCAGCATCGGGGGTGATGTCAAAATCCACGCTGCCCTCGGTACCGGCGTTCAGGTTGCCGAGGTACTGGTAGCTGCCCGCGCCCAGATTGGTGCCGGTCAGGCGTGCCTCAAGGTTGCTGACGGGGTTTTTGCCCTTGTTGACGTAAGAAAGGGAGACGCTGCCGGTATCGCCGACATAGATCGTATCGCTGGACAACTCCAGCTGGCCGACCTCAAACCGGTTGGGCTGGCTGACGGGAACCGAAATCGTCGTTGTACCGCTGACCTCCTTGCCGGTGATCGAACCTGTGCCGGTCATGTTGACGGTGATGTTGGCCACCGTGCCGGTAAACCCGGCCGAGGGCATGACCTCAAAGGTGACATCGCGGGTCTGCTTGGCGGCGATGGTGCCGACATAGTTGGAAAGGCTGCCGCTGTTGAGCAGGATATTCTCCGGCAGGGTCAGCGAGACGATGACATCGTTCAGGCTCTCGTTGCCGTCCGTAGCGTAAAGGCCGAGCGAGAGGGTGAACGGCGAGCCGGCAACGACGCTGTCCCCATAGCTGGAGGTGCGGACGAGCAGATTGGGCGAGGTGGTCTGGTCCTTGTCCACGCACTGGCCGATCGTCACGCTGAACTGCTGCAGCGGCTTCGAGGTATCCAGATAGGAAAGGTTGATGGGCACAGTATTGCCGCCGCCGTTGTAGATGACATCGCGGAACAAAAGGACGTAGCTGTAGTAGTTGTACTGCGCGTTCTGGGCAATCTCGTCTGCGGTGGCAGAGCCGTTGCGGACATTCTGCAGGCGGGTGGCGTTGGGGTCGTCGTTGTTGTCAAACAGCTGGCCGATCTCGCCGATGCCGGTGTAGGTGAACACCGCCGAGTTGATGCGCGCGGAGATCTCCTCCGGCTTGACGCAGTACCGGGCCGAGGCGTGGTCAACGACCTTCAGCACAAGGTTGATCCTGTCGCCGACCTCAACAGTCGTGACCTCTCCGCCTGCTGCGTTGGTGACGGTGTAGGCCGACACATAGACGCCGTCCGAGTTGCTCGTGTCGATGGAGGCAGTCGGGGTGGGCGTCGGGTCGGGCGCCGGGTCGGTCACGGCGGCATCCTCCGCCAGCACCGGTGCGCAGAGCGCCGTCGCCAGCATCAGGGCGGTAAGTAAGGTGAATAGTCGTTTCAAGTGTGGTACCTCCAAATTTTTTAACATAGGCGTCCCCCAAAAGGCTTCCCCTGAGGGGGAAGCTGTCACCGAAGGTGACTGATGAGGGGCAAGCCTGCCGTTATTCCTCTTTTGCGGGGTTGCTGCGGGAACACTGCCCCTCATCCGCCCTGCGGGCACCTTCCCCCTTGGGGGAAGGCTTTTTTGCGGACTGTTCCTTCGCCGCCTCTCCGCCAATATCCAGATCCCCTTCCAGATCGGCAAACAGGGCGTCGCGGTTTTTCTTCTTTGTCTGCTCGTCCTGCAGCACATTGGAGCAGACCTTGCCGTCCAATATCGTCACGATGCGGTCGGCACATTCGGCCAGCTCCGGCTCATGCGTGACCATGACGAAGGTGACATGGTTGTTTTTGGACAGCTCCAGCATCCGGTACAGCACCTGCTTGCTGGTGCGGGAGTCGAGGTTGCCGGTCGGTTCATCGGCAAAAATGACCTTGGGGCTGCTGACGAACGCGCGGGCAATGCCGACACGCTGCTGCTGGCCGCCGCTCATCTCAGTCGGCAGGTGGTTGGCGCGGCCCAAAAGGCCCATGGCCTTCAGCTCCTTACGGGCGCGGGCCAGCCGTGTTTTTTTGTCCACGCCCTTGAACATGAGCGGCAGGGCCACATTTTCGGCCGCCGTCATGGTGGGCAGCAGATTGTAGCTTTGGAAGATGAACCCCAGATGCTGCTGGCGGAACGCGGCCAGCTCGTTCTCGGTCATGGCGCTGATCTCATGCCTGCCGATGAACACCTTGCCCGAGGTCGGCTTTTCCAGCCCGGCCAGCTGGTTCAGCAGGGTGGATTTGCCGCTGCCGGACTGACCGACGATACAGCAGAATTCCCCTTTTTCTATTGACAGATCGACATTGTTCAGCGCGATGACACGCTCCTTGCCGACGGCGTAGACCTTGCGCAGCTTTTCTGTATGGATAATGGGCGCCAATACCATACCCCCTTTTTGATCGGTATATCCTGTATTATACCATACGGCGAAGAAAGAAAAAAGATGGGAAAATTGTAAAATTCGCCGCGAAAAGCCTCCCTTTGACAAGGGCGGCCCAGTTTATAGAAAAAACCCTTTTTTGGGTAGAAATGTAGGGATGGGTCTTGACCCATCCGCACCGCTGGCCGCGCGCAGCGCATAAAATCGCGCCGAACGGCGCACTATTTCCCGATATATCGTACTATTGGCTAGACTGCACGGAACGGTCAAGACCGTTCCCTACAAACCCGCCGAAAGTTCGCAATCGTCCCGTTAGGTTTATCGACAGCCTGAGCCTCCCTTTGACAAGGGCTGCCTTGGCTACTTCCCTTTTTTCTCTCTTTCCTATATAATAAACGCAAAAAGGGGGCAAATGTTACCATGGATTACACGATTCACCCCATTGCGTATATACGCAGTGATTTTACGGATAAATTCGGCATCCCGCGGCAGAGCGGCCTTGTGCCGGAGCTGACCGCCCGCATCGTCTTTGCGCCGGAATACCGCGACCCCAACGCCCTGACCGGCATCGAGGGGTATGATCGGCTCTGGCTCATCTGGCAGTTCTCGACCGTGGCGGCGGAGTACGCAGCCGGCAAAAGCTGGCGGCCCACCGTCCGCCCGCCGCGTTTGGGCGGCAACGAGCGGCGCGGTGTCTTTGCCACCCGCAGCCCCTACCGGCCGAATGCGCTGGGGCTGTCCTGCGTGGAGCTGGCCGGTGTGGAAAACGGGGATTTGATCGTCCGCGGCGCAGACCTTTTGGACGGCACGCCGATCTTTGACATCAAGCCCTACCTGCCCTATGTGGATGCCTACCCCGATGCGCGCGGCGGGTTCACGGATATGACCAGAGAGTACGCCCTGCAGGTGATATGCCCCGATGCGTTATTGTGCAAGGTGCCCGAAGAAAAGCGCCCCGCCTTGTTGGGTGTGCTGAAAAACGACCCGCGCCCCGCCTACCAGCACGACCCCGCGCGGGTGTATGCGCTGGATTTCGGCTGCAATAAAGTGAAATTTACGGTGGACGGGGAGAATTTGACGGTTATTGACATCTTATAGGCAGCGCGGCAAGGCCCTGCCGCAAGGCCTATCTTAAAAAATTCCACCATCCGGAACACTGTCCAATAAACCGTACCCCAAAACACCCTAAAAACCACCTTGTTCGTCATTGTGGTCAAAATGCACACAACGAGTTTAAAAATCTGTGCAACTTTCTGAACAAAACCCCTTTACGAAACGGGGGGTTTTTTGGTACAATAAAGCTATGCAAAAGCGTTTATCTGGAACTGTGCCCGGAGCAAATTTGGGGCGCGTGCCAGGCAGCGCGGGATTTGTGCGGCCCTGACAACCGCACAGCTCTATAATGCAAAACTCTAATAAAAACGGAGGAAAGAAAATGCCCAGAGCTAAACAGTCTATGGACGGCAATACCGCTGCGGCGCATGTAGCTTATGCATTCACCGATGTGGCTGCCATCTACCCCATCACCCCCTCCAGCCCCATGGCCGACACCGTTGACCAGTGGAGCGCTGCAGGCCTGAAGAACATCTTCGGCAACCAGGTCAAGGTTGTTGAGATGGAGTCCGAGGCCGGTGCCGCAGGCGCCGTGCACGGTTCTCTCGGTACCGGTGCCATCACCACCACCTTTACCGCTTCTCAGGGTCTTCTTCTGATGATCCCCAACATGTACAAGATCGCAGCTGAGCAGCTGCCCTGCGTCTTTGACGTTTCCGCCCGTACTGTTGCTACCCAGTCCCTGAACATCTTCGGTGACCACAGCGACGTTATGGCCGTCCGTCAGACCGGCTTTGCCATGCTGGCCGAGAGCAACCCGCAGGAGGTCATGGACCTGTCCCCTGTTGCCCACCTGTCCGCTATCGAGGGTCGCGTTCCCTTCGTGAACTTCTTCGATGGCTTCCGTACCTCCCACGAGATCCAGAAGATCGAGAAGTGGGACTACGAGGACCTGAAGGAAATGTGCAACATGGAGGCTGTCGAGGAGTTCCGTGCCAAGGCCCTGAACCCCGAGCACCCCAAGATGCGCGGTTCTCACGAGAACGGCGACGTCTTCTTCCAGCATCGTGAGGCATGCAACCCCGCTTACGAGGCTCTGCCTGCCGTTGTTGAGAAGTACATGGCCAAGATCAACGAGAAGCTGGGCACCAACTACGACCTGTTCAACTACTACGGCGCCGAGGACGCTGACCGCGTCATCATCGCCATGGGCTCCATCTGCGATGTCGCAGAGGAGGTCGTTGACTACCTGACCGCCAAGGGCGAGAAGGTCGGTCTGGTTCTGGTCCGCCTGTATCGTCCCTGGGTGTCCTCCGCTCTGCTGAAGGTCCTGCCCAAGACGGTCAAGAAGATCGCTGTTCTGGACCGCACCAAGGAGCCCGGCTCTCTGGGCGAGCCCCTGTATCTGGATGTCGCCACCACCCTGCGTGAGGCCGGCATGAACGATGTCGTCCTGACCGGCGGCCGCTACGGCCTCGGCTCCAAGGACACCCCGCCGTCCAGCGTCTTTGCTATCTACACCGAGCTGGAGAAGGATGCCCCGAAGCCCCGCTTCACCATCGGCATCACCGATGATGTGACCAACCTCAGCCTGCCTGAGGTCAAGCCCGCCCCCATCACCTCCGCCCCCGGCACCAAGGAGTGCAAGTTCTGGGGTCTGGGCGGTGACGGTACTGTCGGCGCCAACAAGAACTCCACCAAGATCATCGGCGACCATACTGACAAGTACATTCAGGCTTACTTCCAGTATGACTCCAAGAAGACCGGCGGTGTCACCATCAGCCACCTGCGTTTCGGCGACAAGCCCATCCGCAGCCCCTACTACATCAATCAGGCTGACTTCGTGGCCTGCCACAACCCCGCCTACATCCACATGGGCATGAAGATGGTGCAGGACGTTAAGCCCGGCGGCGTCTTTATGATCAACTGCCAGTGGACCGATGCCGAGCTGGACGAGCATCTGAATGCTGCCGACAAGAAGTACATTGCCGACAACAACATTCAGCTCTACACCATCAACGCTATCGATAAGGCTATCGAGATCGGCATGGGCAAGCGCACCAACACCATCCTGCAGTCCGCCTTCTTCAAGCTGGCTGATGTCATGCCCATCGACGACGCTGTCGAGTACATGAAGGCCGCCGCCAAGAAGAGCTACGGCAAGAAGGGTGACGCCGTTGTCCAGATGAACTGGAAGGCTATCGACGCCGGTCTGGACGCTGTCCACAAGGTCGAGGTGCCTGAGAGCTGGCACAACCCCGCTGCTGATCCCGCCCCGAAGGCCCTGAAGGGACCCGAGGCTCTGGTCAAGCAGATCCGTGACGTTATGGAGCCCATCGCTCGTATGGACGGCGACAGCCTGCCTGTTTCCGCCTTCGAGGGCAACGTCAACGGCGAGTGGGAGCAGGGTGCTTCCGCTTACGAGAAGCGCGGCACCGCAGTTATGGTCCCCGAGTGGAACGCCGAGAAGTGCATTCAGTGCAACAACTGTGCATTTGTCTGCTCTCACGCCACCATTCGTCCCTTCTGCCTGACCGCTGCCGAGGCCGAGGCTGCACCTGCCTCCACCAAGCTGGCTGACACCAAGCCCAAGGCAAGCGAGTACAAGTTCACCATGGCCGTGTCTCCTCTGGACTGCATGGGCTGCGGCGAGTGCGTCACCGTCTGCCCGACTGCCGCTATCGAGATGAAGCCGCAGGAGAGCCAGTCCGAGCAGCAGGCTGCTTTCGACTACTGTGTCGAGAACATCCGCAAGAAGGACAATGTCCCCGGCGTTGTTTCCGAGGTTTCCGTCAAGGGTTCTCAGTTCAACCAGCCGCTGCTTGAGTTCTCCGGCTCCTGCGCAGGCTGCGCCGAGACCTCTTACGCCCGCCTGATCACCCAGCTGTTCGGCGAGAAGATGTTCATCTCCAACGCTACCGGCTGCTCCTCCATCTGGGGCGGCACCGCTTCCATCAGCCCCTACACCACCAACAAAGAGTCCGGTCACGGCCCCGCTTGGATCAACTCTCTGTTCGAGGATAACGCTGAGCACGGCCTGGGCATGCAGATCGGTTACGAGACCGTCCGCGCAAACCTGATCACCAAGGTTGAGGCCCTGAAGGGCAAGAACGCTGAGCTGGATGCTGTCATCGACAAGTTCTTGGAGACCAAGAACAACACCAAGGCCAACGACGAGCCCGCAAAGGCTCTGATCGCTGCCTTGGAGGCCTGTGGCTGCGACGAGTCCAAGGAGATCCTGAAGGATAAGCAGTACCTGGCCAAGAAGAGCTTCTGGATCTTCGGCGGCGATGGCTGGGCTTACGACATCGGTTACGGCGGTCTGGACCATGTTCTGGCTTCCGGCCACGATGTCAATGTCATGGTCTTCGACACCGAGATGTATTCCAACACCGGCGGACAGGCTTCCAAGGCCTCCAACATCGGTGAGGTCTGCCAGTTTGCTGCTGCCGGTAAGGAGATCAGCAAGAAGTCTCTGGCTGAGATCTGCATGACCTACGGCTACATCTATGTTGCTCAGATCGCTCTGGGCGCCAACATGGCTCAGGCTGTCAAGGTCATCGCCGAGGCTGAGGCTTATCCCGGCCCGTCTCTGATCATCGGCTACGCTCCCTGCGAGCTGCACGGTGTCAAGGGCGGCATGACCAACTGCCAGAACGAGATGAAGAAGGCTGTTGCTGCCGGTTACTGGAACCTGTTCAGCTTCAACCCCGCTGCCAAGGCAGAGGGCAAGAACCCCTTCACCCTGACCTCCAAGGCCGGCGATATGTCCAAGTATCAGGACTTCCTGGCCAACGAGACTCGTTACAGCCGTCTGGCCCGCGCCTTCCCGGATCGCGCCAAGGCTCTGTTCGAGAAGAACCAGGCTGCTGCCGATGCCCGTTACGAGCATCTGACCAAGCTGGTCGACCTGTACAAGTAATTTGTAAGGTAGCATAAAAATTGCGCCCCACGCTGCAAAGCGTGGGGCGCTTTTTTGTGGGGCGGGGATGTAGGGGCCGGGCATGCCCGGCCCGCAGCTTTTTCATCGCATCCCTTTTATAATTTGCATTGTAGGGAGGGGTCTTGACCCCTCCGCGGCGGGCAGAGGACTGCCCGCCCTACAAGGTGAAGGTCCGTAGGGCGGCCAGCCCTCTGGCCGCCGCGGAAGTGAGCGGTAGCGGAAGGCTCCCGGGTCATATCCGTAGGGGCGGATTCCATATCCGCCCGCCGTCCCCCCTACCTCACACCGGGCGCAGCACCAGCTCCAGCCCGTCCTTTCCCCAGCCGAAGTCGGCGGCGGCGTAGCCGCGCTCCAGCACGCGGGGCAGGGCGGGGTCAGTCAGGGTGCAGCGGCGCAGCGGGTCGCGCCATTTGGCCAGCCCGCGCGCCGAGAAAATCAGCATCTGCGCGGCGCCTGCCATCGGGCGCATGCCGCGCAGCGTCAGCCCGGCCGAAAGGTACTGTGCGCAGAGGTCATCACACATATCCGGGTGTTCAATATCCAGCGGCAGCACGGCCCAGACGTGGTAGCTGGCGTAGCGCTCGGTAGCCCAGCGCAGCGCTAACCGAAGAAAATGACGCAGCTGCGTGTAATACTCGCTAAGCACGGGCGGCGTCAGCACCGCGCCCTGCCCGTCTGCTCCGTAACCGGCGGCGCGCAGGCTGGTCGGCAGCGGGTCCTCGGCATAGAGCGGCAGCAGCGCGGCGGCGGCCTGCAGCTCGTTTTGGCCGGCGTAGTCACCAACGATCTGCCCCTCCTCCAGCGCGGGGTGCAGGCAGGGCAGCAGCGGCAGTCCGCCCGGGCCGGTCAGGGTGCGCAGCGCGGCGGCGTTGTCGGCCGTCAGCACGCGGGCATCAAAGGTATGGGTGCGTTCCAGTGTTTGCAGCATAAGTAAAGATCCCTCCGTAAAAAGTCATTACAGGACTTATTGTAAGGAGGAACGGGCATAAAAAATGTCGCATCCCGGGGTGAGATGCGACATTTTTTAAGTATGCTTTGTCTGGCGTTTTTCTTCAATCAGATCCTCAAAGCTGCGCTGCTGCGTGAAAAAGCGGCGGTAGGGGTTGTCGGGCAGCGGCGGCGATTTCGGCTTGGGCGGCTTGGGCGGCTCGATTTTCCGCCGCAGATGCCCCTTCAGCGGCGGCAGCGGGCGGCTCATTCGGCGGCGGTGGAAACGGCACCGGCGGTCAGGGCGTCCCACAGCGCGGCGCAGTGGGCGTAGTTCTCGGCCTGCTTTTCATCCCAGACGCCGCGGCGGCCCACATACAGATGCTCCAGCACACTCTGGTTCGTGCCGGTCGCATCGTCCATCAGGGTGTAGCCGTCATAGCTGCCCAGCTCCAGCCCGGTCAGCACGGGGCAGTCCGTCCAGCGGTAAACCATCTCGCGCCAATCGGGGTCGGCGGTCTCGGGGTCATCGTCCACTGTGCCGTCCAGATATTGCAGCACACCGGTGCTTTTCTCAAAGCCCTCGGGGTCCTCCAGCAGGAAAATGTAGGTCTTGCCGCCGCTGGCCAGCTCGGCGCTCAGCCGGGTGACGCCGGCCATCTGGTAGTAGGCGTCGGTGCTTTCGTTCTCGGCGTCAAAATCGACATTGTAGGTCGCAACCTGCACCACGACCTTGCCATCGCCGTTCTCGTCATGGCAGAAGGGGGTCAGCGCGTCCTGCAGGGCATTGACGGTATCGACCGGCAGCTCGTGGGTGCCGACATAGGCGATCTGCACATCGGGCCGGGTCTGAAAGACCGTGTCCTTGATGATCCAACCGCCGAAGAAAACGGCGGCAACGCCGATCACAACAGCAACCCAATGGTAGTGCCACCAGTTGGCGGCCTTTTCGGCCTTTGTATATTCGTGCGGCGGCTCCGGCGTCTGGTTGTAGGTTTCGGTGCTGTCCTTCGTGACCCATGCCATAGTGTGGATACACTCCTTTTATAAAATCTTATCTATTATACCATATTTCAGCAGGGATAATTGTAAACTTATTTTGACCACGCCTTGCAAGAGGAAGGGAAAGAGGGTATGATAAAGAGGGAAAAAAGGCTTCCCCCTTGGGGGAAGCAGACTGATGAGGAGCGGTCCGCCCATTGCTGCCCGTTACCGGGCTGCCCGGCACACCTGCCCCTCATCCGGCGCTGCGGCGCCACCTTCCCCCAGAAAGGGGAAGGCAAAGAAATTATCAACAGGGAGAACCACCATGTCCAACCAACCTGAAACAAACGAAACACCGGCCACCGGCTATACGCCTGCGCCGCGCAAGGTCGGGCTGCCCCGCTTTTTTGAGCTGCTCGGCCGCGACTTCTGGCCGCTGTATAAGTCCAGCATACTCTGCGTGGCGGGCTTTCTGCCCGGCACCGCGCTGGCCATTCTCGGCATGATGGGCGGCTCCGCCCTGCTGACCGTGGCGGGCGGCGTGCTGGGCGGCCTTCTGGGCGGGCCGTTTTTGTCCGGCATGATCGACACGGTGCTGCGCGCACTGCGGGACGAGCCGGGTTACTGGTGGCACACCTACAAGCGCGCATGGAGGCAGAACTGGCGGCAGAGCCTGCTGCCCGGTGCGCTGCTGGGCCTATTTGTGGGCAGCTGGAGCTGGATGCTCCGCGCACAGGCGATGGCCGGCAACACCAGCACCGCGCTGTGGGTGGCCTCGCTGGCAGGTATCTTTGTCTGCACCGGCTTTTTCAGCTGGCTGCTGGCGCAGGTGCCGCTGGTGGATCTGCCGCTGCCCCAGCTTGCCAAAAACGCCGGGCTGATGTTCTTCGGCTTCTTCCCGCGCACCTTGGCGGCTGCACTGGTGCTGGCCATCTACTGGGGGCTGACGCTGCTGTACCTGCCTGCGACCATCCTTGTGATCGTGGTGTTCGGCTTCTGGCTGCCGGTCACGGTGGCCGGTATGATCCTCTACCCCGGCCTTGACAAGGTGTTCAGGCTGGAGGAAACGCTCGCGGCCCGCCGCGATGCCGAAATCGAGGAACGGATGGAGCAGAACCGCCCCAACTTCGACCATTAACAGGGGGAATCCGGTATGGATAAAAATACCGTACTGCTGCGGGATACCGAGGCATTCATGCGCGGCGAGCTGGACAATGTGACCGTTGCGCAGAACAGCATTGTGCTGGATCTGGTGCAGGGCAGCTATGTGCCCTACGGCTGCTACACCAGCGCCCCGCTGCCGATGCCGCTGTTTGACGCGCTGCGCGTCAGCTGGAACGCCGCCAGCCCCGACGGCACGGCGGTCGAGGCACAGTGCCGCGTGATGGTGGACGGCAACTGGACGCAGTGGGTCGGCTTTGGCAAGTGGAGCCCCTGCCTGCACCGGGAGGGCGTGCCCTATCAGGAGCGCGGCCCCGTGCAGCGCTGGCATGACCACCTGCAGCTGGACAGCAAATGCGCCACGATGGTGCAGCTGCGCATCTACCTGTACACCCGGGACGAGAAGGCCAGCCCCCTCGTTACTTTGCTGGGCGCAAGCGTGCATGTGGTGGATGTGATCCCCGCGCGCGGGCGGCCCGTCAATGCGCGGCTGCATCTGATGCCCTACGCGGTGGCGCACCGCGCCCCGGCGCTGCGCCCATGGATGGATCTGGCCATTGCGCTGGCAAGCCTGACCAACCGCTGGGGCGCGGACCTGCTGCCCGAGGAGTTTGCCCAGGTGCTGCGGGATTGGCGCGTCCCCGATGACCACGACCCGCGCAGCCTGAGCTTTGCCGCCGCGGCTGCCGCACGGTGGGGCTTCCCCGCGTGGGTAGCCTATGGGGATCTGGCGCTGCTGCGCGCCGAGGCCCGCGCCGGGTACGGTGCGGTCGTGCGCCTGCAGGCGGCCCCGGCGCAGACCGCCGCCGGTATGCCGGAGACCCGCTATGTGGCGGTGCGCGGTTTTGCCGCCATGGACGGAAACCCGCAGGTGCTGCTCTGCGACCCATGGGCCGGCGAGAACGACTTTGACTGCGAGACGGCGATGCCGCTGGATGATTTTATGGTGGCGTGGGATAATGTGGCACTGCTGATGCGCCAGCGCACCGACAATACGCCACCGCTCGGCCGTACCCGGTGCAGTGCATGGCTGCGCCCGGTGGGCACCGATGCCCCCGGTCTTTACCGGCTTTACATCAACGGCGAGGAGCATCCCCTGCCGGAGGATTTCTGTGCGCAGGGCGGGGTGCTGGCCTACAGCCTGCCCGATGCCTGCCCCCACGCGACCACCGCCCACCGCCGCTTTGTCTACACCGAGCCGACCAACGGCGGCATCATGCTGGAGCATGGCGACACCGCCCGCAAATACACGGTCTACGCCATCGAAACCGATGGCAGGATGATCGTCGGCGATGTGACGGTGTGACATCGAAAAAACGATGTTTACCCCTCTGTGAGGGGGATTCGCCCCGAAGAGGACGATTTTTTCAATGCACTAAGAGGAGCTTCGGCTCCTCTTTTTTTGTGGCGTATGTACAGTTTCTCTTTTACAGGTGTCTTGACACATGACATGAACGGTGCTATACTGGGCAACGCGATCATCCAATACAGAGGGACAGGAAATCAGGGAAACTATGATGAGATTTGATGAATACTACGATGTTGTCATTGTCGGCACCGGCGCAGCGGGTTTATACTGCGCGTTGAACTTTCCAAAGCGTTATAAAGTACTGCTGCTGACCAAGCAGAAGGCGGATGAGTGCGATTCCTTTCTGGCGCAGGGCGGCATCTGTATGCAGCACGGCGAGGCGGACTACCGCTCCTTTTTTGAGGATACGATGCGGGCCGGCCACTATGAGAACGATGCCGCCACGGTGGACCTGATGATCCGGTCCTCCAACTCGATCATCCGGGATCTGGTGCGCCGCGGCGTGCGGTTTGCCCGGGACGAAAACGGCGCGCTGCGCTTTACCCGCGAGGGCGCGCACTCCCGCGCGCGGATTCTCTTTCATGAGGATATCACCGGGCGTGAGATCACCCAGACCCTCCTTGAGGAGGCCCTGCGGTGCGAGAACATCGAGCTGCGCGAGAATACCGTGATGCTCGACTTCTTTGCCGATGCGGCAGCCTGCGGCGGCGTTGTTGCGATGGGCCCGGACGGCGCGGTGCGGGCCATCGGCGCGGGGGCGGTCGTGCTGGCCTGCGGCGGCATCGGCGGGCTGTACAAAAACTCGACCAACTACCCCCACATCACCGGCGATGCCATTGCCATGGCGCTGCGCCATGGCGTGGCCTGCCGCCATCTTGACTATATCCAGATCCACCCCACAACGCTGTTCAGCCGCAAAAAGGGCCGCCGGTTCCTCATCTCGGAGTCGGTGCGCGGCGAGGGTGCACTGCTGCTGGACAAAAACGGAAACCGCTTTACGAATGAGCTGCAGCCCCGCGATGTCGTCAGCGCGGCCATCCGCGCCCAGATGGAGAAGGACGGCACCGAGCATGTGTGGGAGGATATGCGCCCCATCGGCGAGGCGGTCATCCGCGAGCATTTCCCCAACATTCTTGAGCGGTGTGAGGAGGAGGGCTACGACCCCCTGCATGAGCCGATCCCCGTTGTGCCGGCCCAACACTATTTTATGGGCGGCATTCAGGCGGACTTAAGCAGCCGCACGGCCCTGCCACGGCTGTATGCCTGCGGCGAGACCTGCTGCAACGGCGTTCACGGCCGCAACCGGCTGGCCAGCAATTCCCTGCTGGAATCGCTGGTCTTTGCACAGCGCGCCGCAGATGATATACTGTTTGGGGAGCTGCCCGCCTTTACGGGCGATGCGCCCGACCTTGCCCCCTACCGGGAGACTGAGCCGCTGTTTGCGGCCTACCGAACCGAAGTTTTGAATGCGATCGAGAGGAGCAAAAATCATGAATGAGATCATGCGTCTTTTAAATGTGGACCCGCTGCTGCTGCAGGCCCTGCGGGAGGATATGCCCGGCGAGGATGTGTCCACCAACGCCGTTATGCCCTGCGCCTGCCCCGGCACCGTTGACCTGATCGCCAAGCAGGACGGCATCGTTGCCGGTCTGGATGTCTTTGCGCGCGTCTTTACCCTGCTGGACCCCGCCACCGAGGTCGAGTTCTTCTGCAAGGATGGCGATGCGGTCAAAAACGGCGAGAAGCTCGGCGTTGTCAACGGCGATATCCGCGTCCTGCTCTCCGGCGAGCGCGTGGCGCTGAACTACCTGCAGCGGATGAGCGGCATTGCCACCTACACCCATGAGGTCGCATCCCTGCTGGAGGGCACCGGCATCACCCTGCTGGACACCCGCAAGACCAGCCCGAACAACCGCGTGTTTGAAAAGTACGCCGTCCGCGTGGGCGGCGGCTGCAACCACCGCACCGGCCTGTCTGACGGCGTGCTGCTCAAGGATAACCACATCGGCGCCGCGGGCGGCGTGGCCAGGGCTGTTGCCATGGCCAGGGCCTACGCGCCCTTTGTGCGCAAGATCGAGATCGAGGTCGAGAACCTTGACCAGACCCGCGAGGCAGTCGAGGCCGGTGCCGACATCATCATGCTGGACAATATGAGTGATGCCGACATGCGCGCCGCCGTGCAGCTGATCGCAGGCCGCGCCCAGACCGAGTGCAGCGGCAATGTCACGAAGGAAAACATCGCCCGCCTCAAGGACATCGGCGTGGACTTTGTCTCAAGCGGTGCGCTGACCCACTCGGCCCCGATCCTTGACCTCTCGATGAAGCATCTGCGCCCGCTGGATAAGGAGGAAGCCTGATGACCACCGCCGAGCGCCGGGAGGCCATTCTGGCCCAGCTGGGCCGCAAGCCCATTGCAGCCCGGACATTGGCTGCCAAGTACGGCGTCAGCCGTCAGGTCATCGTGCAGGATCTGGCGGTGCTGCGGGCCGCGCACCCGAATGTGATCTCGACCGCGCGCGGTTATCTGCGCCAGCAGGCGGAGAGCGCCTGCACCCGCGAGTTCAAGGTGCGCCACACCCCCGCCCAGACCGGGCTGGAGCTGAACCTGATCGTTGACTGCGGCGGCCGGGTGTGCAGCACCAGCATCAGCCACCGCGTCTACGGGCGCATCACGGTCGAGCTGGATATACGCTCCCGGCAGGATGTGCTCGAGTTTCTGCAGGCGTTTGAGGACAGCTCCTCGACCGTGCTGTCCACCGCTACGGACGGCTACCACTACCATCTGGTGGAGGCGGCCACCCCCGAGCGGCTTGATCTGATTGAAAAGGAGCTGCAGGAGCACGGCTTTCTGGCGCCGCTGCAGCCGTGGGAAAAATAACGGGCCGTATATAAAGACAGAGGTTGAACAGTATGACAACGCATGAGCTGCAGCAGGAGATCCTGCGCCTGAAGAAAGAGAAGAATGTCTGTATCCTGGCCCACGCCTACCAGAGCCAGTCCGTGCTGGAGGTTGCCGACTACACCGGCGACTCCTACGGGCTGAGCGTGCAGGCCGCCAAGACCGATGCGGCGGGCGTTATCATGTGCGGTGTGCGGTTTATGGCCGAGACCTGCAAGATCCTCAGCCCGGAAAAGACCGTCTGGCTGGCAAACCCGATGGCCGGCTGCCCGATGGCCGAGCAGCTGGACCTGCCCGCGCTGCGGGCGCTGAAGGCGCAGTACCCCGGCTACGCCACAGTGGCCTACATTAACACGACCTCGGCGCTGAAAACCGAGTGCGATGTCTGCGTGACCTCCTCCAGCGCCGTCAACATCTGCCGTGCGCTTGATGCCGATAAGATCCTGTTCATTCCGGACCCGAACCTTGGCAGCTATGTGGCTGCGCAGCTGCCCGAAAAGCAGTTTGCGTTCTACCACGGCGGCTGCCCGCGGCATAGGGTCGTTTCGGCGGCCGATGTAGCCCGGGCGCGCGCCGCACACCCGGGCGCGGAGCTGCTCGTCCACCCCGAGTGCCGCGCTGATGTCGTGGCGCAGGCCGACTATGTCGGCTCAACGACCGGCATCATGGCGTATGCGAAAAAATCCGCCGCGCGGGAGTTCATCATCGGCACCGAGAACAGCATTGTGGAGCATCTCTCCTTCGACTGCCCGGACAAGAGCTTCTACCCGCTGGCCGTGCAGCTGACCTGCATGAACATGAAGCTGACCACCCTGCCCGATATCTACCGCTGCCTGCTGGGCACCGGCGGCGAGCAGATCATGCTGCCGGACGACATCATGGCCGGTGCGGGCCGCTGCATCCGCCGCATGGTTGAGCTGGGCGGCTGATACGCCCCACGCTGGGGGCGGGCTTTCAGCAGACTGTTTGGGGCGCTTTCCGCTTTTGCGGGGGCGCCCCTTTTTATTTTTCTTGCAAAATCGCTTTTCAGCGGGTACAATAGTATCCGAGGTGAACTACGATGAAGCTGCTCATTGCATCGGACATCCACGGCGCGGCGGACTGCTGCCGCAGCCTGCTGGACGCATGGGACCGCGAGGGTGCGGACCGGCTGCTTTTGCTGGGCGATATTCTGTACCACGGCCCGCGCAACGACCTGCCGCCGGCGTATGCCCCCAAGCAGGTGCTGGCCCTGCTCAATGCGCGCAGGGACCGTATTTTCTGCGTGCGCGGCAACTGCGATACCGAGGTGGACCAGATGGTGCTGGAATTCCCCATTCTGGCAGACTATGCCGTGCTCACAGCGGGGGAGCGGCTCATCTACGCCACCCACGGCCACCGGTACAACACGGCCCACCTGCCGCCGCTGCAGCCGGGGGATATTCTGCTGCACGGCCACACCCATATCCCCGCGTGGGAGCAGTTCGGCCGTGACAACCTGTACCTCAACCCCGGCTCGGTCTCGATCCCCAAGGAAAACAGCCCCCGCAGCTATATGACGCTGCAGGACGGCGTGCTTGCGTGGAAGGATTTGGACGGGGCAGCGTACCATACCCTGCGTTTGTAACAGACGAAACCTGATAAATAGGAGAAACCCATGAAAATCCCTGCAAAAGGCTTTACCCACGGCGGAAAATTCCATGCCGATGATGTTTTTTCGACTGCGCTGCTGCAGATCCTGCGCCCCGACATCCAGATCACGCGCGGCTTTACCGTGCCCGATGACTTTGATGGCATCGTCTACGATGTCGGCGGCGGCATGTTCGACCACCATTCCGAGCCGCGGGAGACCCGCCCCAACGGCGTGCCTTACGCGGCGTTCGGCCTGCTGTGGCGGGTGCTGGGTGCCCAGCTTGTGGGCGAGCATCAGGCCCGCCTGCTGGATGAGAACTTTATCCAGCCCCTTGACCTGAACGACAACACCGGCGAGCAGAACTCGCTGGCCGATGCCATCGGCAGCTTTAACCCGCTGTGGGACTCGAAGGATGACCCCGATGCCTGCTTCTGGCGCGCCGTGCCGGTGGCAAGGCAGATCCTTGAAAACGAGATCGCCGCCGCCAACGCCGTCAACCGCGCCGATGACACGGTCCGTCAGGCCTATGCCAACATGCGGGACGGCATTGTTGTGCTGCCCGCCTATATGCCGTGGAAAAACGGCCTCTACAAGACCGATGCAATCTTTGTGGTCTACCCCAGCCAGCGCGGCGGCTACAGTGCCCAGTGCGTCAATGACCACCGCACCAAGCGCAGCAAGCAGCCCTTCCCGGTCGCGTGGGCCGGCAAGCCGGAGGAGCAGCTGCGCAAGATCAGCGGCCTCGGCCTGCGGTTCTGCCACCCCAGCCGGTTCCTGATCACCGCCGACGATAAGGCCGCCGCCATCGAGGCCTGCCGCCGCACCCTGCGGGCCGCCGGCCGCCCGGTCAGCGAATGACCGGCACGGCAATGTACGGCCCCGCCCCCAGCACCGCCGCCGACCGTGAGCCGACCCCCGCCCCGGCGTGGGTCTACCTGCTGCGCTGCGCGGATGGCAGCCTGTACGGCGGCTGGACGAATGATCTTGCCCGCCGCCTGAAGGCGCACCGCAGCGGCAAGGGCGGTGCACGGTACACAAAAAGCCATGGCCGTGCGTCTGTTCAGCTTGCCTACGCCGAAAAATGCGCCGACAAAAGCGCAGCCTTAAAGCGCGAAGCAGCGATTAAAAAACTGCCTAAGGCTGAAAAGGAGGCGCTGGCCGCACAGTGGCGCGCCGACAATGCGATTACCCTGCGCATGGCCGTGCCGGAGGACGCCGCCGCCGTCTGTGCGCTGTACAACTGGTATGTCCGCCACGGCGTGCAGACCTTCCAGTACACGCCGTCCACGGTCGAGGACTACCGCGCCAACATCGAGGAGGTGCTGCAGCACGCGCCCTTTCTGCTGGCGGAAAGCGCTGACGGCCGCCTGCGCGGCTTTGCCTGCGCCCACCTGTGGCACACGCGGGAGGCCTATGCATGGGATGTTGAAACGACCGTCTACTGTGCGCCCGACTGCATCGGTCAGGGCGTGGGCGGCCGGCTCTACCGTGCCCTGCTGGCGCTGCTGAAAAAGCAGGGCTACTACACCGCCTTTGCGCTGGTCACGGGCAGCAACCGGCAGAGCAACGACTTTCACCGCGCGCTGGGCTTTCAAAAGATGGCCACCGAGCGGCGCACCGGGTATAAGTTCGGCCAGTGGCTGGACCTTGACTACTGGCGTCTGCCCCTGCAGGATGGTGAGGGCGAACCCCAGCCGGTGAGAAAGCAGCTGACCGCAGAGGAAATTGCGGAAGTGACAGGGTAACGCCAGCCGGGCAAAGCCCCTCAGGCCTCGCAGGCTCGGCCAGCTCCCCACTTTGTGGGGAGCCTTTTTGCGCGGGCTTTGCCCGCGTGAAAGCCTCCTCGCATAGCGGGGAGGTGGTCGAGCGAAGCGATGACCGGAGGGGCTTTGCAGCCTTCCCGCAAGCGCCCGACCCCTGCAACAAACCGCACCTGCCTTTTTTGACGAAAGGCAGGTGCGGCTTTTTTTATACAGATGGTATACAGATGTCAGATTGCGCCGTTCTCGCGCAGCCATGCCTCCAGCTCGGCGGCGGGGCGGTAGCCGACCGAGCGGCTGACCTCCTGCCCGTTTTTGAAGAGCAGCAGCGCCGGGATGGCGTCGATCTTGCGGGCCATCGCCAGCTGCAGGTTTTCATCGGTGTTGACCTTGCCCACCTTCACGGTGGGGTGGGCGGCGGCCAGCTCCTCCAGCACGGGGCCCATCATCTTGCAGGGGCCGCACCAGTCTGCCCAAAAATCGACCACGACCGGCAGGGCGCTCTGCAGTACCTCGGCATCAAAATTCTGTTCAGTCAGCTTGATAGACATATTCATTCTCCTTTTGTTCGGTGCAGGGGCGGCCAATGCGCACCCCTGCGTTATTGTACGGCGTCCTGCAGTGCTTCCAGCAGCTTTGTCAGCTTTTCCTCGGCCTGCGGGCCGCCGAAGTTGATCATGTTGCGCAGGGTAAGCGCGTCCAGCATCTGGGCCATGGCCTCGGGCGGCATCAGGCCGTCGCCGCCGCCGTTGGTCATCGCTGCGGTCTCTGCGCGCAGGGCGTGCTGCACCACGGGCGCGGTGCGCGGGTCCGCCAGCAGGATACCCAGCGGTGTGGTTTCGTCCACCTGCAGCGGCGGCAGGCGGGTGCCCGCGTAGTGCAGCGGCAGCGTGGCGCGGATGTCCCGGCTGGAATGACCGATCCGGATCTCATACCGGCCGGGCGCGGCGTACCAGTCATGCAGCGCGGCATCGTAATGGCTCAGGTCGCGGGGGGTCAGGGTAAAGGTGACGACCTGCTCCTCGCCGGGCTGCAGCGCAATTTTTTGGAAGCCGCGCAGCACCTGCGGCACCCGCCCGCCGGCCACCGGCGCGCCGGTCGCATCGGCTACATAGAGCTGCACGACCTCGGCACCCTGCATGGCGCCGCTGTTTTTTACGGTGACCTGCACCGTCACAAGGCCCTGATCCGCCAGCGTGTCGGCGCTCAGCACGGCGTTGCGGTAGACATAGCCCGTGTAGCTCAGCCCGTGGCCGAAGGGCCAGCGCACCGGCATACGGCGGGCATCGTACCAGCGGTAGCCCACATAGACGCCCTCGCGGTAGTCGGCCGTCACGCCGTCACCCGGGAAATCCAGATAGCAGGGCGTGTCCTCCAGCCGCAGGGGCCATGTTTCAGGCAGGCGGCCGCAGGGGTCGGCATCGCCCCACAGCAGGGCGTCCTCGGCCTCGCCGACACCCTCGCCCGCAAGGTACATGCAGAGAACGGACGATACATCGTCCGCCCACGGACATTCCACCGGCGCACCGGTGTGCAGCACGACCACGGTGTTCTTCTGCACGGCGGCCACCCGGGCGATCAGGTTGTTCTGGCAGTCGGGCAGGCGCATGTGGCGGCGGTCGCCGCCCTCGCTCTCAAAGCTGTCGGGCAGGCCCGCAAAGATGACCGCCACATCGGCAGCCTCGGCGGCGGTGACGGCTCGCAGGAACTCGGTCTCGTCCCGCTGGTCGCGGTCGGCGGGGAAGCCCTCGACATACTGGACCATCCGGTCATGCAGCAGTGCGGCGTCCAGTGCGCTGACGGCGGTCGTGTTCACATGGCTTGAGCCGCCGCCCTGATAGCGCGGCCGGTCGGCATAAGCACCGATGTAGACGACCTTTTGCCCGCTGTGCAGCGGCAGCGCGCCAAGGTTGCGCAGCAGCACGCCGCTCTGGGCGGCCAGCTCGGCGGCCAGCCGGTGGTGCGCGGCGCGGTCAAACGCGGCGGGCCGCTGCGCCAGATCCGCCGCCAGCAGGACGATGTTCAGGATGCGGGTCACGGCGCGGTCCAGCACGGCCTCGTCCAGTGCGCCGCTGCGCACGGCGTCGATAAGCCTGCGGTCGTTGACCCCCTGCGAGCCGGGCATCTCCAGCTCAAGGCCGGCGGCAATGCCCTTGACACGGTCGTTCACCGCGCCCCAGTCGGACATGACAAAGCCGTCAAAGCCCCACGCCCCGCGCAGAATGTCGGTCAGCAGCGGCTTGTTCTCGCTCGCATAGGCACCGTTGAGCCGGTTGTAGCTGCACATCACGGTCCATGGGCGGGCTTTTTTCACGGCGGCCTCAAAGGCGGGCAGATAGATCTCCTGCAGGGTGCGCTCGTCCACACGGCTGTTTACCGACAGGCGGCGGGTCTCCTGATCGTTGGCGGCAAAGTGCTTGATGCTTGTGCCTACGCCCTCGCTCTGCACACCGTTGATGAACCCTGCGGCCAGCTCACCGGCAAGGTAGGGGTCCTCGGAGTAGTATTCAAAATTGCGGCCGCACAGGGGGCTGCGCTTGATGTTGACGGCAGGCCCCAGCAGGATCTGCACGCCGTTGGCGCGGGCCTCCCGCCCGAGGGCGGCACCCATGCGGCGGGTCAGCGCCGGGTCAAAGGATGCGGCCGCCGCACACCCTGCCGGGAAGCAGACCGCCTCGATGCTGTCGTTGGGGTCGGTGCTGCCCTCCCGCTGGGTGCGCAGGCCGTGGGGGCCGTCACTGACCTTGATGGCCGGGATGCCCAGCCGTTCCACTGCCTTGGTATGCCAGAAATCCGCGCCGGAGCAAAGCCCGGCCTTCTCCTCCAGCGTCAGTGCAGCGACAAGCTCTTGCACAGTAGGGTTCATGTTGGTTCTCCTTTAAAAAATAGCATGTGCAGTTTTCCACATTATAACACGCATGGTGTGGAAAATAAAAGAAAAAAGTGTAAAATTATAGCTGTGGGGACACAACCGGGACACAATCCTGCGGTATACTACCCCCAAAGGAGAGAAAAAGCGATGAATCACATACTGATCGCAGAGGATGAGCATCTGATCGCGCGGCTTGTCGAGATGACGCTGACCCGCGCCGGCTACCGCTGCACCGTGGCCGAGGACGGCCGCACAGCGGCGGATCTGATCGAAAAGACGGATTTTGATATGGCGATACTCGACATTATGCTGCCCGGGCTGGACGGCTATGAACTGCTGGCCAGCCTGAAGCCGCAGGGCGTGCCGGTCATCTTCCTGACGGCCAAGAGCGCTGTGAAGGACAGGGTGCTGGGCCTGCGGCTGGGGGCGGACGATTATATCACCAAGCCCTTTGCCGCCGAGGAGCTGGTGGCACGGATGGAGACCGTGCTGCGCCGCACCGGGCGCGGCGGGCGGGAGCTGCGCGCCTTTGACATACGGCTGGACACTCAGGACCGCACCGCATGGCGTGGTGATGCGGCGCTGGATCTGCGGCGGCGGGAGTTTGACCTGCTGGAGCTGCTGATGCGCAACCGGGGCGCGGCGCTCTACCGCGATGTGATCTTTTCACGGGTATGGGGCGGGGAGCCGGACAGCGAATGTCTGCGCACCGTGGATACCCACATTGCCCGGCTGCGCAAAAAGCTGGGCTGGACGACCGAGCAGCTGGAGACGATCTACCGAGTCGGCTACCGCCTTAAAAAGGAATAAGGCAGGCGGCGGGGGAGAGAACGGTACGCCTGCCCGAAACCCTTCGGGCTGGGGCAAGCTGCTCACCCTCCGGCCCCGCTGCCGCCCGACCATCGCCCTACCATTTATAAAGGAGAGCAATCATGCGTTACGCACAAAAAATGGTCTGCCTGCTGGTGCTGGTGCTGGCGGCGTCCTTCGGCATCGGCGGGTGCGTGCTGCTGTACAGTGATTTCGCCGTGCAGCGCAGCCGCGCCGCCGCCTCCGACGCTGCCGCCCATGCGCAGGCCTGCACCCTGCTGCAGACCGAGATCATCGACCTGCAGCGCCGCGGTGTCTCCATCGGGGACGCCGCCCTCACCGCCCGGGTCGAGGCGCAGCAGCGCCCGGCCGCACTCTGGCGGGGGGATACCCTTGTCTGCGCCACCCTGCCGGGGCTGGCAGACTTCCCGCTGGAGAATGCCGCCGCCGTCACCGTCCGCACCGAGGGCGCAGTCTACACCGTCTACGCCAGCGACCTGCAGGGCGGGCTGCGGCTTGTCACTGCCTACGACCGCACCGAGCTGTACCGCGGCCGCCGCGCAGCGCTGACCCGGTTCCTTGCGCTTGAGGTCGTGGTGCTGGGGGCGGCAGCGCTCGTCACGGCGCTGCTGGCCGCGCGGCTGACCCGCCCACTGGCTGTGCTGACCGAGGCCGGGGCGCAGATCGCCGCCGGTGACTATGCCCGCCGCACCGCGCTGCACACCGGGGACGAAATCGAGACGCTGAGCCGCAGCTTTGACGCCATGGCGGACGCCGTGCAGGAGAAGATCGCCGACCTGCAGGCCGATGTCCAACGGCGGGAGGATTTTGTCGGGGCGTTCACCCATGAGCTGAAGACCCCGATGACGAGCATCATCGGCTATGCGGATATTCTGGCCACAATGCAGACCGACCCTGCAGAGCAGCGCGAGGCCGCGGCAGCCATCGCCCATGAGGGGCGGCGGCTTGAGGCGCTGAGCCATAAGCTGTTGGCGCTGCTTGGCCTGAGCGAGGAGGCGCTGACCCTGACGGCGGTCCCGCTGGACAGCCTGTGGCCACGGCTGCGGGCGGCATGCCCGGCCGCGGTGCTGCAGACCCCGCCGCCCCCTGCGCCCATCGTGGCCGGGGACGCCGACCTGCTGCTGGATCTGCTCTGCAATCTGGTGCAGAACGCCGTTCGGGCCGCCGCGCCCGGCAGCCCTGTTGCGCTGTACTGCAGCCAGAGCGGGGATGCCGTCACCCTGACGGTGGCCGATGCCGGCTGCGGCATCCCCCCGGAGGAGCTGCCCCGCATCACGGAGCCGTTTTATATGGTGGATAAATCCCGCGCGCGCCGTCAGGGCGGCAGCGGGCTGGGGCTGGCGCTTTGCCAGCGCATCGCGGCGGCACACGGCAGTGCGCTGCAGATCGAAAGCGAGCCGGGCAAGGGCACACGGGTCAGCGTGACGCTGCCCGTCTGGAGGGAGGTGCAGTCATGAAGCTGTGGGAGCATCCGCGCCTGATGGGGGCGCTCTGCGCGGCGGCCGTGCTGGCCTGCGCCGCAATGCCCGCCGCCTTTCTGGCAGTGACGGACGCCGCGTATATCGGGCGCGTAGTGTCGGTGGCCGACCCCTACACGGCGCCCACGCCAACGGCGGACGACTACTATATCCTGCGCCAGCTGGCCGCCCGCCGACAGGACAGCGCCATGCTGCCGCGGGCTGAGGAGCCGACCGCGCCCGGCACCCCCAAAATGTACATAGGGGCGTCCGCAAGCCTGCAGTCGATGAGCTACGCCGATGCCGCCACCGCCGATGCGGCAGAGCAGGCGCTGCAGCGTCTGGCCGACTGCGGCGTGCTGCCCGGTGTCTGGGCCGTGCAGCAGGACACCGCCGCCGAGGAGGACAGCTACACGGATTATGACGGCCGCTGGTATGACCTGAGCGCAGCCTTCTGCGCGACCGACAGCCTCGGCTTTGTAACGGTGCGGCGCTATACCCTGCAGGGGGATCTGCTGCTGACGCGCAGCAGCGTCACCATGGACAGCCGCACCGGCGCAGTGGTGGAGGTCTGGCTCTCGCTGCCGGCCGAGGACGCCGAGGCGCTGCCCCTGCCCGATGAGCCCGCCCTGCGCGCCTTTGCAGCGCAGGCCGGGCTGGAAAGCCTCGGCGATTGGGCCGTACCCGCCGACAGCACTTACCGCTGCGCCCTCTGCAGTGAAAACGGCCAAGCGCTCATCACGGCCTCGACCCACCCCTATACCTACGGCAGCTACACCGGCGCAGCAGGCGACCGGTGGTATTACAGCCTGAGCCTGCAGAAAATGTAAAGGGCGGCAGTGTCTCCAAACACCCCTCCGCCCACGCCATGCGGTGCGGCTGTCACGCGGGCGAAGCCCGCGCAAAAGCCGCCCCACGCAGTGGGGAGGTGGCCGAGCCTGTGAGGCCGGAGGGGCTTTGCCCGCTTCCCTTTACCATTTAGCTGAAAAATCAAAAAAAGGAGGCCCACATGAAAAACTGCATCTCCATCATCCTGACCGCTGCAATAGCTCTGGCTCTCGCGGCCTGCACCGCTGCCCCCGACCCGACACCCCTTGCCACCCCCACGCCGGAGCTGACGGCAGCGCCCGCAGCCCCCACGCCTGCCCCCGCTGCCGCCGATTTCTACACCCTGAAAAGCTACAACGGCTCCTTTGATGACGGCACGGCCTACTACGAGTTCACGCAGCGGCTCGGCTGCGCGCTGCTGCTCAAGACCGACTATGCCACGGCGGTTCAGTCCGTCTGCTGCGCCGTCCCCGGCTGCGCCCACGATACCGCCGCCTGCCCGGCATATTTTCCGGGGTGGGCCGGCCATTATAGGGTGGTTGCAGCGGGGGACACCGTGTATGTCTGGCATATCGCATATTTCTATGACGACCAGAGCTGGGACGACTACTGGGCGGAAAAACTGGCAAGCGGCGTCAGAACTACGCAGCCCTTTGACACCATGACCGATGCGGAATTTGAAGCCGAGCACCGCGGCATCTGGACAGAGCAGAGCACGCCGCCCTGCCTTTACGCCATTGACCCCGCTGCGGGCAAGACCCGCACCGACCTGCCGCTGACCTACTGTGACTACAACGTGGATGTCTGCGATGGCAGCACGCTCTACGGTGAGCGGGTGACAATACCGTACAGAACGCAGGCGTCTGCCGTAAGAGTCGGGCCAACGCCCGCCTGCCGCATCGACCTTGCCACCGGGCAGGCGGAGACCTTTGTGCTGGAGCCCACCGAGCATTACCTTACGGGCTTTGACGGCGCACTGCTGACCTGCCGCTATGTGACCGATGCGCCGCTGCCCACCGATGCGGAGCAGTATGCCGCCGCCATCCAGAACGCCACGGTGGAGATCGACCGCCTTGACCCCCGCACGGGTGCGCGCACCAACCTGACCGAGCGTCCCTACAGCGATGCCGACTATGGGAAGAACGGCTGCTTTATCGGTGTGTACAACGGCAAGGCGTACTTTGAGGAGCGCGAGATCATACCGGGAAGCGGCTTCCGCCGCACGGTCCTGACAACGGTGGACGCCGCAGGCCGCACCGAAACGGTCTGGGACCCGTGGCCGCAGGCGGAATGGGTGCTGGGCGATGACGGCGGCCGGTATATCTGGCTGTACAGAGATAACTACAATACAAGCTACGCCGCCTGCGCCCTGCTGGACACTGAAACAGGGCAGATCACGCCGGTGACGCAGGCGCTGCAGACCGGCAGTGGTGCCGTCAGCCTGCGCGGCAAAGCGCACGATGGCCGTTGGCTGGTCGTCATCGGCGCAGACAGCGCCGGCAGGACCACGGACTACGGCCTGATCGACGCCGATCAGTTCGCCGCCGGAAGCACGGACTGGCAGCCGGTGACAATGTGGCAGGGGTAAGACGGCAGCCTGCCGCCGCAGAACCGGTTGCGCAAGCACAAATTTGTCCTTATACCAAATACAGTGGCGTGCCTGCTGCAAACAAAATTTTGAAAAGTAAACAAAAAACTCTTGAAAAATTTCTTTTGTGGTGGTAACATGGAGGCGGTGTTTGAATTTATATAAAGGAGTGTCGTTTTATGGCAATTCAGAATGCTTACCTGCAGGGTGTATATGAGGGCCTTGCAAAGCGCAACCCCGAGCAGAAGGAGTTTTTGCAGGCGGTCGAGGAAGTCCTTGAGAGCTTGGAGCCTGTTGTTGAGGCTCACCCCGAATATGAGAAGGCCGGCCTGATCGAGCGCATGGTCGAGCCTGAGCGCGTCATTCTGTTCCGTGTGCCTTGGGTGGACGATGCCGGTAAGGTGCAGGTCAACCGCGGCTACCGCGTCCAGTTCAACTCCGCCATCGGCCCCTACAAGGGCGGTCTGCGGTTCCACCCCTCCGTCAACCTGTCTATCCTGAAGTTCCTCGGCTTTGAGCAGTGCTTCAAGAACAGCCTGACCGGCCTGCCCATGGGCGGTGGCAAGGGCGGCGCTGACTTTGACCCCCACGGCAAGTCTGACGCCGAGGTCATGCGCTTCTGCCAGAGCTTTATGACCGAGCTGTACCGCCACATCGGCCCGGATACCGATGTGCCCGCCGGTGATATTGGCGTTGGCGGCCGTGAGGTCGGCTATATGTTCGGCCAGTACAAGCGCCTGCAGAATGAGTACACCGGCGTCCTGACCGGCAAGGGCATCCCCTTCGGCGGCTCTCTCGCCCGTACCGAGGCCACCGGCTACGGCCTGTGCTACTTCACCAAAGAGATGCTGGCCGACGCCGGCAAGAGCTTTGAGGGCCAGCGCGTTGTGATCTCCGGCTCCGGCAATGTGGCCACCTACGCCAACCAGAAGGCCACCCAGCTGGGCGGCAAGGTCATCGCCATGTCCGACTCCAACGGCTACATTGTGGACGAGAACGGCATTGACTACAAGGTCATCAAGGAGATCAAAGAGGTCAAGCGCGCCCGCATCAAGACCTATCTGGAGTATGTCCCCACCGCCAAGTATGTCGAGGGCAGTCAGGGCATCTGGACCGTCCCCTGCGATATCGCCCTGCCCTGCGCCACCCAGAACGAGCTGCGTCTGGACGGTGCCGAGGCGCTGGTCGCCAACGGCTGCTACTGCGTAGCCGAGGGTGCCAACATGCCCTCCACCCCCGATGCCATCGCTTACCTGCAGAGCCACGGCATTCTGTTTGCCCCGGCTAAGGCATCCAACGCCGGCGGTGTTGCCACCTCCGGTCTGGAGATGAGCCAGAACAGCCTGCGCCTGTCCTGGACCTTCGAGGAGGTCGATGAGCGCCTGCACAACATCATGGTCAACATCTACAAGGCTGCCGCCACCACCGCCGAGAAGTACGGCATGAAGGGCAACCTTGTGGCCGGTGCCAACATCGCCGGCTTTGAGAAGATCGCCTCCGCCATGATGAGCCAGGGCATTGTCTGATACAAACGCAGACAGCCCCCGGTAATGGGCGGTAAACTTTTTTAGAAAAACCTATTGACACACGCGCCGTGCTGTGGTATTATAATCAAGCACCGCGAAACAAGCGCGTGTGTCATATATCGCGGAGTAGAGCAGATGGTAGCTCGTCGGGCTCATAACCCGGAGGTCGCAGGTTCAAGTCCTGTCTCCGCAACCAACAAAAGCTCGTTGAAACGACAAGTTTCAACGAGCTTTTTTCTACATTATGGCAAAAGTGGTAATAAGCTGGTAACTTTGACCCCAAAATGACCCCAAAACGGCAAAATGACTGCGCCCGGGCGGTTGAATTTTTCAACCGCCCGGGCGCTTTTTGTGGATAAATTTTGCGGAGTTGGCAGGTAAATATAGGATCGGTCAGTGTGGTCAGCCTGCTTTGACAAGTACCAGCACGCTGTTCTGCGGTACGACAATTTGTTCTTGTTTTGTGGGAATGGGCGGGTTCTTGTACTGGCGCAGGGCTTTTTGGATTTGTTGCTTGACTTCCAGCAGGGCGGCTTCCAGCGTGGCTGCTTGGGTAGTGATTTTTGGGAAATCGGGAACATGCGTAGTGCAGCCGTCTGCCGAGAGTGTACAAAGCACAGGATAAGGCTGGTTCTCAACGGAAATACTGTACCGCATCCCGAACATATCGTCCATCTTGTCCATTTCGCGCCGCTTGTGTTCGTCCATGCTGTGAACGTAGGTGTCCATTGTGAACGCCACGGAGTAATGACCGAGGATGGCTGACAGGGTCTTGTAGTCCATGCCGCGCTCTAGAGCGCGGGTGGCAAAGGTATGCCGCAGGGCGTGGAAGGTAAAGTGCCCGATGTCGGCATCCTTCAACAGGCGGTCGTAGTAATCCTTGAAGGTTTTCTGCTCAAAGTAGTGTCCAAACTCGTTGGTGACGATAAAGCCATCATCGGTGTACTTATCCCCTGCCCGAATCTTATCCTGCGATTGTTGCTGTTTCCAGCGGGCAAGCTCGTCTGCCATTGTGCGGGTCAGCGGAATCGTGCGGCGGGAGTTTTTTGTCTTGGGGGTGCCAAATACAATTTCGGTCTTGTTCTCACCGTCGTGTGCTTCGTATTTGGCAAGGCGGTTAATCGTGCGCCTGACATGAAGTTGCGCAGTGGAAAAGTCGATGTCCTCCCACTTTAGTGCCAGCAACTCCCCCATCCGCAGCCCGGTACACAAGTCTAAGCGGATAAACACGCCGTAACGGTGGCGGTAGCTGGCCTGCACCAACGCTCGCTGCTGGTCGTTGGTAAAGACCACAATTTCGGGCTTTTCTCCGCTGGGCAAGGTCACGGCATCGCAGGGATTATAAACCAGTAGATGCTCTTTTACAGCTTG
>ENA-UEQN01000216-UEQN01000216.1-human-gut-metagenome-genome-assembly--contig:-NODE-216-length-56516-cov-8.125800_pt1 | contig 56516 bp, 43 predicted proteins | sample MGYA00242940_ERZ507944 | MGnify/ENA primary metagenome ERZ507944 (study PRJEB26167, sample SAMN06115449) | human gut metagenome | host: Homo sapiens | place: China:Fujian | collected 2015-08-20... | reverse complement strand
GAAGTTGCAAAAGCAAAGATGAAGAAAATTTCAGAGAGGATTATAGACTATGGCATTCACCAGGACGGAATATCCAAGACCGCAATTTCAGAGAAAATTTTGGCAAAATCTCAACGGAAGCTGGGGATTTTGTTTCGACGACGAGGAACGCGGCGTGGCCGAAAAATTTTATGAAAGGGAAGAACCGTTCGATATGCGGATAAACGTACCGTTTACTTATCAGAGCAAGGCGAGCGGACTGGGACTGGACGAGCAGCACGAAGTGATGTGGTACAGGCGGACGTTTGCCTTGGAGGACGCTTTGAAGGGGGGCAGGGTATTGCTGAGCTTCAATGCCGTCGATTATAAGGCGGACGTTTGGCTGAACGGGACCTATGTCGGCGGGCACGTCAACGGCTATACCTATTTTTCTTTCGATGTGACAGACTATCTTCAAGACGAGAACGTGCTCACCGTAAAAGTCACCGATCGTTACGACACGTCGCAGCCCCGCGGCAAGCAGTTTTGGAAAAGGGAGCCGAGCCGCTGCTGGTACGTGGCGAGTTCGGGCATCTGGCAGAGCGTCTGGCTGGAAAAAGTAGGCGAGGGGCATATCCGCTCCGCTCTTATCACCCCGAATATCGACGACAATTGCATTTCGATGGATTTCGAGGGGCAGGGGCGCTACGACGGCGTGAAACTCACCGTTTCCTATCAGGGACAGAGGGTAAAGGTGCAGTATTGTTCCCTGTCCGAACGGGACGAAAGAATCAACGTCTGGATCAAGGAAGAGGACAGCATCGACGAGATCCACTTCTGGTCGGTGGAGCGTCCCAATCTTTACGATCTGAAAATGGAACTTACCTTAAACGGCGAAACGGTGGACGAGGTGGACACGTATTTCGCCTTCCGCAAAATAAGCGCGGAAAAGGATAAGATCCTCCTCAATAACATTCCCCTGTATCAAAAGCTCGTCCTCGATCAAGGCTATTGGGAGGAAACGGATTTGACGCCGCCGAGCGCGGAGAGTCTGAAAGAGGATATCCTCCTCGCCAAGAAAATGGGCTTTAACGGGGGACGGAAGCATCAAAAGGTGGAGGATCCGTATTATTATTACTATGCGGATAAGCTCGGCTTTCTCGTCTGGGGGGAAATGCCCAGCGCCTATCAGTATAACCTGCGGGAGATCGGCCTGCACACTTCGCAGTATATCGAACTCGTCAAACAGCTCTACAATCATCCCTCCGTCATCGTATGGGTGCCCTTAAACGAAAGTTGGGGGGTGCGCAAGCTGTTGACGGACGGGCGGCAGAAAGAGTATGCCCGCACCATGTACCACCTCACCAAGGCAATGGATTCCTCCCGCCTCGTCAGCACCAACGACGGCTGGGAGCAGGTGGGAGAAACGGACATCGTCAGCATCCACGACTATGCGCCCGTGGGCGACGGATGGGGAGAAAAGTACGCGAAGGACAAACTCAACGACTTGTTCCCGATGGCGCGCCGCCTGATGGGATTCGAAGAAACGCTGGATCCGGACAAACCCGTGATCATGACCGAGTACGGCGGCGTGGCGTTAAAGCTCAACGGCGTCAAGAATTTAGGCGAAGAGAAGGACGGGGAAAAGTGGGGATACGCGGTGGATAACTGCGTGGAAAGCTTTTTGAAAAGATATGAAAATTTAAATAGGGGCGTATTTTCGTGCGAGTTCGCGGGCTTTTGCTATACGCAGCTCACGGACGTGAAACAGGAAGTCAACGGACTGATGGACGTACACCACAAGATGAAGTTCGATCCCGTGGAAATCGCAAAGCGCAACGACGAAAATATGTATAAGTAAGCCATGGAACAAGGTATCGTTTTTTCAATCGAGGAATTTTCCGTCTATGACGGTCCGGGAATCCGCACCACGGTGTTTTTCAAGGGCTGCCCGATGCGGTGCAATTGGTGCCACAATCCCGAGGGACTGGAACCGCGCGTGCAGATCGTCAAAAATCCCAACGGCTGTCTGCATTGCGGCGCCTGCGAGCGAGTGTGCCCCGACAGGAAAAAGTGTATCCTCTGCGGCAGCTGCATCGCGGCGTGCCCGCGGAATCTGATCCGTTTCAGCGGTGAAATTTACACGGCGGAGCGCCTGACGAAAAAACTTCTCAAAAACGCCGATTATCTCAACGAATGCGGGGGAGGCGTCACCTTTTCGGGCGGCGAGTGCCTGCTGTACGCAGATTTTTTAGCGGAAGTCATCGGGAATTTGAAAGGCAAAGTGCACACCGCCATTCAGACGTGCGGCTACGCGGACAGCGAAAAGTTCAAAAGAGTGCTCTCCGTCGTCGATTACGTGATGTATGATCTGAAAGTGATGGATAGGGAAGGCGCCGTCCGCTATACGGGCTGCGACAACACCCTGATTTTAAAGAACTATCAGATTTTAAGCGACAGCGGCGTTCCGTTCGTGGCGCGCGTACCTTTGATACCCGGCGTGACGGATACCGGGGAAAATCTAAAAGCGATCGCGGAGCGGGTGAAAAATTCAAACGCTTCGGGCGTGGAACTGCTCCCCTATAATAAAATGGCAGGCAGTAAATACAAATTGGTGGGAAAGGAATATCGACCGGTTTTCGACGAAAAAGCGGAAGTGAATATCGATACGGCCCTCTTTGAAAGAGAGGGGATTCCCGTAAAAGTGATGTGAATGATAAAGAAGGAGGCAATATACAATGAACGACAGGATCAAAGCGGTCTATCAAAGGCTGCAAAAGCGTGAATACAGAAACCTGCGCGGAGAAAACGAGGTCGTTTTGTCCGAGGCTTTTTACGCCGGACATAAAAACCTTTCCTTACGCAGCGCGGCGAGGCTCCTCAAAATGGCGGAGGCGGAAAGAGCGGTGCTTTTCCCGGAAGACCGCATCGGCATGATGCGGACGATCAAAAAAATCCCCGCGCTTTTAACGAAACAAGAGTCGGAGGAAATCCGCGACACGCATTTTATATTCGATTCGGCGCAGGTGGGGAATATTTCCAGCGATTACGAGGGGATTTTAACGCAAGGCTTTCAAAAAAAGCGGGAACAGATCCGGCGGCAGATGAAAAAATTTACCGGGGACGAAGAAAAATGCGAAGAGCTGAAAGCGATGGACGTGTGCATCGACGCCGTGGAGCTGATGGCGAAAAAATACCGCGAAGAAGCCAGCCGGATGGGGATAACCGAGCTTGCCGAGGCGCTTGCAAACGTCCCCGCGAAAGCTCCTGAGAGCTATTACGAAGCGCTGGTGATGCTCCGCCTTCTCAATTTCGTCTTGTGGCTCAACGGCAACAAGCACAATACGCTCGGGCGCTTCGACGTCTATATGTATCCCTTTTTCAAAAAGGACATGGACAGCGGAAAACTCGACAGGGAAAAGGCGCTGGAACTTACGAGCGAGTTTTTCATAGATCTGAATTTCGACGCCGACCTCTATCCCGGCGTGCAGCAGGGGGACAACGGGCAGAGCCTCGTCCTCGGCGGCGCGGGCAAAGACGGAAAGGAAGTGTATAACGAACTCAGCGAGATCTGCCTTGACGCTTCCCTGTCTTTGAATCTGATCGATCCGAAAATAAACATCCGCGTCAATAAGGACACGCCTTTTGAAACGTACTATCACGGCACCCTTCTCACCAAACAGGGGCTTGGTTTCCCGCAGTATTCCAACGACGACGTGGTGATTCCCGCGCTCGTGAAAATGGGCTACGAATTGGAGGACGCGCGCAGCTATGTCGTGGCGGCGTGCTGGGAATTTATCATTCCCGGAGTCGCTTACGACATCCCCAATATCGACGCGCTGAACTATCCGCAGGTGGTGCTGGACGCCGTCAGGGCGAAGATAGAAAAATGCGGCACTTTCGAAGAGTTCATGACGGAAGTCAGGAAGGGCATCGCCTATTCCTGCGAAGCGATGGCGGAAAATACGAGAAATATCTTCATCGAGCCTTCCCCTTATCAATCCCTCCTCATGACGAACTGCATCAAAGAGGGCAAAGATATCGCGGACGGAACGAAATACAACAATTACGGCTTCCACGGCGCCGGACTTTCCACGGCTGCGGACAGCCTCGCCGCCGTCAAAAAACTGGTGTTCGACGAAAAGAAGATTGCCGCGGCGGAGCTTGTCAAGGCGCTCGAAAACAATTTCGCGGGATATGAAAAAATCCGTAGCCTCTGCCTTGCCTCCCCCAAAATGGGCAACAACGACGATTACGTGGACGATATTGCCATAGAACTCACCGACTGCTTCGCCGACAGCGTGAGCGGTCTGAAAAACGACCGTGGCGGCATTTTCCGCGCGGGTACGGGCAGCGCCATGTATTATATCTGGTTTTCCGAAAATCTGGGCGCGACGCCCGACGGGAGGAAGGCGGGGGAGCCTTTCAGCGCCAATTATTCCCCCTCCCTCAACATCAAATTCGACGGCGTGCTCTCCGTGATTCACTCTTTCACCAAACCTCATTTGGAGAGGATCTGCAACGGCGGTCCGCTCACCCTCGAATTTCACGACACCCTTTTCCGCAACGACGAGGGGACGCAAAAAGTCGCGCGGCTCGTCCAGTTGTTCGTGGAGAGCGGCGGACATCAGCTGCAATTGAACGCGGTCAACCGCGATTGCCTGCTCGACGCGCAGAAGCACCCCGAGGATTATAAAAATCTCATCGTGCGGGTATGGGGATGGAGCGGCTACTTCAACGAGCTCGATATAGAGTACCAAAATCACATCATCAAACGGCTTGAATTTTTAAGCTGAAAATAGAACGAGGAGGAAAAGGATACATGAAGCATTTTAAATGGGCGCTGAGCCTGATTCTGGCGGGGGCGTTCTGTCTTTCGGGCGCGGGCTGCGGCGGCGAGGGGACGAAAAACGACGCTACTTTCGGCACGGCGATGAACGACTCGTTTTATAATCCCCTTCGGGTGGAATCGGGACTCGGCGATCCGTGGGTGTACAAACATGACGGAAATTATTATCTCACCTACTCCGAGGGCACGCAGATCACCGTGACGAAATCTCCGTGGATGACCAATCTCACCGCCAACGCGGGCGACGAAACGCGGACGAAAGTGGTCGCCCGGCAGAAGGCGATGTCCCTTGTCGAAATCTGGGCGCCCGAGATCTTTTTCTTCGACGGGCATTGGTATATCTATTTCACCGCTACGCGCGACAACAGCGACAACGAGATCAAGGACGCCAACAGAAGGACGTATTGCTTGAAGAGCAAAGGGGAAGACGTCTTCGGCGAATGGGAAAACGTCGTGGAAATCAAACTCCCCGAGGATCTTCGCGCCATCGACGCCACGTTTATGGATTATAACGGCAAACAGTATATCGTTTGGGCGGGGTGGCCGGAAAAGAACCATACCATAGATTATCGTCAGGATCTTTATATAGCCGAGCTTGCCGAAAAAGACCCCACCAAGGCTAAGACGACGGAGGGAAAGCGGGTGATGATCTCGACGCCCGAATACGACTGGGAGAAGCTGGGCGCGAGCCAGAACGAAGGTCCCGTCGTCACCTATTCGCCTCAGGGCAATCCCGCGCTGCTGTATTCAGGCTCCCATTCCGGCACCGACGGCTATTGTATCGGCTATCTCACGCTCGAAGGCTCGGAGAAGGACCCGCTCCATCCGGACAGCTGGACGAAGGGCGAAAAGCCCCTGATGGAAACGGAGGACGACGTGATTTCCCCGGGACATAACTCGGTGGTGAAGTCCCCCGACGACAGCGAATATTGGATCGCCTATCACGCCGCGAAATATTCGGGCGCGGGCTGGGACAGGACGCTGCGCTATCAGAAAATGACCTGGAATGGAAACGTTCCCGTTGTGGAAAGGATCTACTCTTACAACGAGGCGGCGCCCATGCCCTCCGGAGAAAAGACGAACAGAATCCGTTACGAAGCGGAGGACGCCGTCCTCGGCGAAAGCTGTACGGTTACGGAGGTGACCTATGAAAACGGCGAGGGGACGATTCCGGCTGCGTCGGGCGGCAAAGCGGTGCGTATTTCGGACGCGGAGGATAAGCTCACGTTTAAAGTAAACGTCAAAGCGAACGGACAATATCGGATACTTCTCAGATATTCCAATCAGGCGGTTTCCGCAACGACGGTGGAAATGATCGTCAACGGCACTTCTTATCAGCTGTATACGCCGAAAACGCCCTATGACGACACCTTCTCCAACAACGCGTTTTTCTGCGACTTATTCCTGAAACCCAACGGCCCCAACGTCATCGAAATCAAATGCGATCAGAACATTCTGCTCGACTGCATCGTAGTGGACGCTTTGGATAAATAATAATGAGAAAAAAGATTTTTGGCGTTCTGCTTTCCGCGATTTTGTTTTTCGGCTTCGGGGCGGCGGGGTGCAAAGGCGGCGGACTCATGAAAGGAACGCAAATGAACGGCACGTTCTATAATCCCGTCAATCTCACGGGACACGACCCTTGGTATTACAAGAGCGGAGATGAGTACTATTACGTGGTCTGCGAAACGCTGAACGGGGAACAAACGCTCACGATCACCAAATCCAAAAGCCTCACGACTCTGTTTCCGGATTTCAGTAACCCCGAGGTGACCAAGATCGTTTCTCCGGTGCGCGCTTTGGGAATTCAACAGATCTGGGCGCCCGAGATGTTCTTTTTCGGGGGGCATTGGTATCTGCTGTTCACGGCGGCGCCCCTCGAATTCGAGGAGCCGGACGGGATAGACGGGGCGCGGCGCACGTATATCATGAAGAGCGAAGGCGGGGACGCTTTCGGGGACTATGCCCCGCCCGTCAAGCTGGAACTTCCCGAGGACAAGCGTTCGATAGACGCCACTTTTATGGACTATAAAGGCAGACAGTACGTGATTTGGTCGGGGTGGCCGAATCGGGTACATACCGCCTTTTGGACGCAGAATCTCTATATCGCCGAACTCGAACCGGGGGATCCGACCAAAGTCAGGGAAACGTCCGACGGGGGCAGGTATTTGATCAGCGAGCCGAAAGAGGATTGGGAGCGGCTTGGCGCGAGCCAGAACGAAGGTCCCTGCGTCGCCTTTGCGCCGGACGGCACGCCGATTCTGATGTATTCCGCGGGCTATTCCGGCTCGGACGGCTACTCTATCGCCTATCTCACGCTGACGGGGGAGGATCCGCTTTTAAAAGAGCATTGGACGAAGTGCGATAAGCCGCTGATGGAAACGGATCTTAAAGAAAAGGACGTGATTTCCCCGGGGCATAACTCGGTGGTGAAGTCGCCGGACGGAAAAGAGGACTGGATCGTTTATCACGCGGCCAAGTACTCGGGCGCGGGCTGGGACAGAACGCTGCGCCTTCAAAAACTCGAATGGGACGGAAACGTTCCGAAAGTGGAGTTGTCCGCGTGGACGGAGGAGGTGAATCTTCCGTCGGGTGACGTTTCGGAAAAGGTAAAATACGAAGCCGAGGATGCGGTGAAGGCGTCGTCCTGTTTCGTCGAAACTTTCGAAAAAGGCAGGGATTTCAGCTACGCTTCTTCGGAGAAAGCCGTGGGATTCCAAACGGACGGCACGGAAGTCCGCTTCGAATTTAAAGCAAAGCGCGAGGGCAGGGGCGTGATCGCTTTCCGTTATTCCAACGCGCAGGACGCAAAAGGAAAAGTAAAGACGCAGGCTATCGTAAACGGAGAGGAAATTTCTCTTTCCGTGCCTTATACCCATTACGAAGAATTGTTTACGCTTACCCAAATCAACGTAAAATTCCAAAAAGGTAAAAATGTCGTAACGTTCAGAGGGCTTGAAAGTTTGTATCTCGACTGTATCGTGGCGACGTATTTATAAAAAATTTCAGGAGGAAAAAGTATGAAGCAATTAAAAGGAATGTTAGCGGCGGCGTTATCGCTGGTGCTGACGTTGAGTGCGGCGGCGTGTACCGATGATAATAATAAGTATAACGATTATTATTCCATCGACACTTCGTCCGTGACGAGCGAACTGTTGTACGGCAACGGGATGAAGATCGATCCGGTCGTGAAAAATCTCGGCGAAGTGGTGAACGCGAAGTATTCGGTCAAAGTGACGCTGGACGGAAAAGACGTCACGGAAAAAGTGTATAACGCCGAAACGAAAATGTTTGCCCCGGGCGAAAACAAGGACGCAATCGGTCTGTATACCTTTACGATTACGATTGTGGACGACAAGGGCGGCGAGATCAAAGACGAAAACGGCAAACCTTTCACCGCGGTGTTCACGGTGGATTACTGCACGATGAACTTCGTGCCGAAGGCCTCCGCCGGCAAGGGCGTGACCGTCGACAATACCGATCCTTTAAGTCCCGTCATCACGTTCGACAATACTTATACGGGAGAAGGGGAGAACGACAGCGGGCAGTACAGAGCGACGGGCGTCACTTTCAAGGGCGATTACGAGATCGCCTATAAAGTGAAAATAGACGGCGTCGGCAGCGGTTCGCCCAAGCGTCTGTATTTCGGCATGGACAGAACGGACGAAAATAAGCGGGACGACAACATCGCCCTCAACGTAGAGGACGGCACGCTTTCCTCCTGGATTTTCGACGACAACGGTACGGCGAGCGGCGACGATTGGACGGGCACGGGCTGGATCAGCACCAATAAATCGGTGAGCGGATATCAAACCCTTGTGAACGGAGAGGAGCACGAAATCGGCTTTACCCGCGTGATCAGTAACTCCGAGAGCAAACACGGCTATTACGTAATCACCTGGGACGGCGAATATTTCACTTCCCTCAACGTAAAAGGAAATTACACGGACGTTTTGGGCGGCGTTTGGGTGGAATCCATGAACGTGCAGGGCTCTATCGGAATCAAGAGCTATAAGCAGCTCGAAGATGACAAGACCTCTCCCAAGGTCGTGCTCGACTACGAGGATCAGGGCGTGGGCAGCACGATCAATCTTAAAGACGGACTCGTCGTTACGGACGAAATTTACAACGCGTATGCGTCGGTCGCGTGGAAAGTGACCGATCCATCGGGCGACGACGTCACGCCGAGCAACGGAAAACTCACCCTTTCGAGCGGCGGCGTCTATAAAGTCGAAGTCCAAGTGACCGATCTTAAAGGCAACGTTTCCAATAAGGTCAGCGCGGATATCAACGTATATTCCGATTTCAACATCACGAACGTCGGACTTTCTTCCTTCAATCAGGTGGGGAAAGAAATTACGCTGAACGCGTCCTTCACCTCGGACGACGCGGACATGATCAACGGCGCGACGCTTAAAATTTATAAAAACGGCGTCGACACGAATACCGAGATCAAGGGCAACGCCAAAGACGGCTTTAAGTTCACGATGACGGATACGGGCGTATACGCCGCGAAAATGACGGCGACGAGCGCGGGCAAACAGATAGAAAAGAGCGTGGAATTCACCGTTTCCGGCGCGGACGCCGCCAATATCGACGTTTCCAAGAATACCAGGGAAGCGCGCACCAACGTCGCGCATATCGTCTACGCAGATTCGGCAAACGCCGCGGAAATCCGTATCTTCAAAGGCGACACGCTGACGGACGCGACGGACGTCACTGCGGATGTGATGGAAACGTATACCACGACGACGCTCGAAAACAACGTCACGTATACTTACTTCAAGCCGAAGACGGCGGGCAGGTATTTCGTGAAGGCGACGTTCGGCAGCGGCAAGACGTACGCGATCCGCGCGGCGGAAATCAATGTCAGGGACGACGTGATCTGGGTGTACGACAACGAAAAACTGGATATCGGCAACGGTCAGCTCGATAAGATTATTTACGGCGACAACACCGTCATCTTTAAGGCGAACGGATCCACAAATTACGAAACTTCAAAACTCGTTTACGATAACCTGAACTTTACGGGCGATTATACGATAGAATTCAAAGTAACCGATTTGAACTTCCATGAAAAGAACAAGAAAATTCATTTTACGCTCGGCGCCTATGAAACGGCGGGCAGTCCGTGGGGGTGGTACGACGTATGTTTGGAAGGCTCTCCCGACGGCGATTTCTGGGGATATTGCACCAATATTTACGGCTTCGGCTGGGTAGAATATCAATGGCGCTCTGTCTGGCAGGCTCCCGTCACGGACGAGTTTATTCCCGATAACGATCCCGATTATACGGGCGAAGGCCATCAGTACGCGTTCCGCGATGGAAAGGAATACGCGCAGTATTGTCAAGGGACGCACGCTTACAAGATCGACGTGAAAAAGACGGGCGACAAGTACAACGTCTATTTCTATATAGACGGCCGTCCCGAGGCCACGCACAGGAATCTCTCCGCGCAAAACGGAACGCTCGGCTGCGCGGTGATTTGGGCGAACACGATGTCGGGCGCGCTTACCGATATTTCGGTGCGGGAAATTTAAAATTTCGGGGATAGATTCTTTCCCCCGCCGCGGATTTTTCCGCGGCGGGGGGATAAAGACCGTCGACGGAAAGAAAACCCCGAAAAAACGCGGCGGCAAGGCTTCGCTTCATAAGGGTGCGCGGGTTTGAAAAAGCCGCGCTTACAAAGACTTCCCGTTCTCTCCCTTGCGCGAAAAGGCGCGAAGGGGAACGGATCACTGACAGGAGGCAGGATTTATAAAATGAAAAAATCGATAAAAAGGATAGCGATCTCGCTGTGTTCGGTGTTCGTAATCGCCGCGGCGGCAGGCTGCGGCGGCGACGGCGGCAAGAACAAGGACGGCAAGACCACCATCGAATTCTGGGGCTGGGGGGACTATATCGAGGTGGACGTGTTCAAATCTCTGGTCAACACGTTCAACGACGCGCACGACGATATTTTCGTCAACTTTACGCCGAGGCCCAGCAGCACCTATTCGGTGGATACGCTCAAACAGCTTCAATCCCGCCGTCCGCCCGACGTCGTATTCGTCGGGGACAGCGACATCAAAAAATGGGCGTCCTCGGAAATAGACGTTTTGGAGGATTTGACTCCCTACGTCGAAAAGAGCGACGTCATCGATCTCGACGACATCTGGGAAGGACAGATGGCGAGATTCGTGTTCGATCAGGAAACATTCGAAAATTCCGCGGACGCGCCGATCTGGGGGCTTCCCAAGGATTTAGGCGCGACGGTCATCTACTATAACGCGGACGCGATTAAGAAGGCGGGCATCACCATCGTCGAAGGCAAGACGGCAGACGAAGTCCCCGCGGACGAGGCGAAAGGATTTTACGTCAAAGACGGAAAAATGTATTTCAATAACTCCATTCCCATGACGCAGACTCAGCTCGTCGAAATGGGAAAGGTGCTCACCAAGGACCAAAACCCCTCCGCGCCCACCGATTTCGGCTATTACTGCCAATGGTGGTTTAATTTCGGCTGGTCGGTCGGCGGCGACGACGTCGCCTATATGGAAACGGACGACCCCGCCTATAAGGGCGGATATTACGAATTCGTCCTCAACGACAAAGCGCCCAACTATCGGGTGAAAGAGGGCGAAACACTTTCCGTGAACGGCACCGCTTATCAGGGCGGTGAACTGATTTCCTATCACGACAGGGCGAAGCTCACGGCGGAGCAAAAGGGACAATGCAACGAGCTTGCAAGCATCCGCGAAGTGTTCGATTTCTGGGTGTCTTTGGCGACGGGGAAAGACGCTTCGGGCAAGGAGAACGGCAATAAAATTTCTCCCAATCCCAACGACAATATCGACAGCACCATGTTTACCAATCAGCGGCTCGCCATGTACGTGGAGGGAAGATATATGGTCCCCGAGTTCAGAAGGGACTGTAAATTCAATTGGGACGTCGCGCCTCTCGCCCTTTGGGAAGGCGGCGTGGAAGCGGGACACAGCGGCTCCATGTGCATCTCCATGTCCAAAAACAGCAAGAACAAGGACGCGGCGTTCGAACTCATCGAGTACCTTTCGGGTCCCGAGGGACAAAAGGAACTGATGAAGACGGGCTTTAACGTCCCCAATCAGAAATCGATCGCCCGCAGCGACGCGTTTCTCGTCAGCGATCAGCCCCCTTACAACAACGCGGTGTTCGTGCGCGCGGCGGAGGTGCAGCGGGGCGGCGACTGGACGTATCTTCCCGACGACGCCTGGATCGAGGAATGGGCGCCCACTTTGAACGGCGACGTTTTAAACGGCGTCGTCACCGTGGATCAGCTGTTTGCCCGCTATACGGCTACCGTGAACAACAAACTCAAAACGTATACGCAGGTCAAAAACAAATAAAGGCGAAAGCGGACTTGCGTTTCCCTGAGGAAACGCGCGCCTTGAAGGCCGCCGCGGGCAGACGCGGCAAAATTTTCTCGCCGCCTTCCGCCCCTTTGTTCGCTCCCGTAAAGGAACGAAAAGAGGGGAGGCGCGCAAAGCGTTTTACGGACGGAAAGGGCGGCGCGGCGGAAAAGCGATTTTGCGGAAAAAGAGAGGCGCGGGTCGGCTTTTCCAAAAAGGAAGTCCCCGGCGGAAAAGAACGCCTTTGCGCCGCCTGAAAGGGGCGCGCGAAAATACGCGCCCTTTTGAAGGAAACGTTTTGTGAACGCGCAAGTCGGTCTGAGTCCGCGAGGAATAGGAGGAGGGGTATCACGATGGAAAAAATCATTCAAAAAATTCCCAAAAGATTCAAATCCCGTAAAACGATGTTCGGGGAAAACTTCTGGGGGATACTGATGGCGTCGGTGCCTTTGATCGGGGCGTTTTTCTTCATGCTGATTCCGCTCGTATTTTCGCTGATTTTAAGCTTTTGCTCCATGAAGGGCTTTGATCCCGCAAGCATCGAATTTTTGGGCGCTAAGCATTTGTTCGACAATTACGTCTATATCTTCAAGGACGGTCTGTTTTGGAAATCGGTGGGAAACACCTTTTACGCCGTTCTTTCCCTGCCTCTGTCCATGGCGATCGCGCTGGCGCTTTCGGTGGTCATGAATTCAGAGCTGAAAGGCAAGACGATTTTCAGGACGATCTTCTTTTTGCCCTATGTCTGTTCGGTCGTCGCCCTCACGAATATGTGGAGGCTGATGCTGGACACGAACTACGGGATTTTAAACGAGTTTCTCGGGATTTTCGGCGTCGATAAAATCAATTGGCTGTCCAACGAAAAGACGTATATGCCCGCCATGATCATTATGGGCGCGTGGACGAGTCTGGGCTTCAATATCATTTTGTTCTCCGCGGCGCTCACGGGCGTATCGAAATCCTATTACGAAGCGGCGAGGATAGACGGCGCGGGAAAATTCGCGCAGTTCCGTTCCATCACGCTGCCCTTGATCTCTCCCACGACCTTTTATCTGCTCGTGATGGGGCTGATCGGCGGGATTCAGGACTTTACGCGCTTTCAGGCGATCAGTTTCGGGGAAACGGGACCCAACAACGCGGGTCTTACGATGGTGTTCTATCTCTATCAACAGGGATTCACCAATAATTACACCTACGGGATGGGCTTTGCCGCCGCCACTTCATGGGTAGTGGCGCTCCTCATTCTCGGGCTGACGGTCGTCAATTTCAAGGTTTCCAAAAAGTGGGTGCATTATGACTGAAACGAAAAAATTGCGGAACAAAAGTTTCTCCGTAGTGGGAAAGATCGTCAAGTATTGCATTCTCTCCTTGGCGGCTCTGACCATCCTCATTCCCTTTTACGTCATCGTCATCACCGCTTTCAAGGCGTCGCACGCCGTCGCTACGCACATCCCGTTTATCTGGTTTCCCAAGTTCGACGAGCTTTCTTTCCGCGCCTTCGGCAATCTGTTTACGACATACACAATATCGACGGGGAAGAGCATGGTGCTCACGGGTATCATCAATACCTTTATCATCGTCATTCCCAATACCGTCGTCGGCATGATCTCTTCCAGCGTTTCTGCCTACGCCTTTGCCAAGCTGAAATTCAAAGGCAAGAATCTGATGTTCGCGCTGCTGCTGTTCACGATGATGCTTCCCGGCATCGTCATGCTCATTCCTTCCTATATCCTTTTCGACGCGCTCTATCTCACGGATACGTACTTTCCCCTGATGGCGCCCGCCATGTTCGGTTCGGCGGCGTGCGTGTTCTTTTTGCGGCAGTTCTTTTCGGGGATTCCCGACGAGGTCATCGACGCGGCGAAGCTGGACGGTCTGAGCTATCCGGGCATCTATTGGAAAATCATGCTGCCCCTGTCCCTGCCCGCGGTCTTTGCGCAGGCAATCCTCGGTTTCGTGGCGGGGTATAACGACTATCTCGCGCCCCTCATCTATCTCACGTCGCCCGAAAAATACACCTTGCAGATCGCTTTGCAATTTTTCAGCGGCAGCACCTTGAAGGATCTGCCCACCGTCATGGCGGGCGCCGTGCTCGCCCTGCTTCCCACGACGTTGATTTACGTCTTCGCGCAAAAATATTTCGTCGAAGGCATCGCCATTACGGGTTTGAAAGGGTAACGCGTATCCCGCCGCGCCCGCGCTTTTTCGCGTCGTCCGGGTTTTCCCCGCGCTTCCAAAAAGCCGTGTTTGCGCCTCGGTGCGAGCGGTTTTTTGAAAACGACTGCGGACGAGTGCCGCTTAGGCAGCGGGAGATGAGAAACTTATAAACAACATGACTTTTGCGCTGTGTGAACACGCTCTGAAACGCCCCCGGAAGAACAGCCTCGTTCGGGGGCGTTTTTGCCGCATCGGAGATTTTCGGGAACGGGAAACGGACATTCTTCCCGCAATTTCCCTCGGCGGAGGAAAAGAGCGCGTTTGCTTCCTGCGCGGCGGGTAAAAAGACTGAAAAGGGTCGGCAAAGAAAAAGAAAAAGGAGGAAAAACGCATTTTTCAAAAGCCGCTCGGTCCCTTGTCCTTTTAACGTTCTCCCCGTCGGCGTTTCAAAGCCGTCTTCAAGGGCGATTGGCGCTTTTTCCTCGCGCGAAAGGTCGTTTCCGTCCTTCTAAGGAACGGGGAAAGTAGGATTCGCCGCCTTGTCCGCACGCCGGAGAAAACCGTTTTCAAAACTTTGTCCGCGAGCCTTTTTTTAAAGCCGCCCGATGCAAAAGGAACTACGGGAGCGCGCAAAGCCGCTCCGCCCCCGCAAAAAGAATTGCCGGGGATTGAAAATCGTTTGGCGCCGCGAAAGGGAAAAAGGGGAAACGGCGGGAAGCCCGCTTAGCGCCGCAAAAGAAAAAATTGCGGACGCTTCCTGAAATCGCCTTGCCGCCGCAAAAAGAGCAGACTGCCGGTTCTTTATAAAGCCGCTTCGCTTTCAAAATGTAAATTGCGATTGTAAAGAAAAAGTATCAAAAGGAACTTAAAATAGTTGACAACTGCATTTTAATCGATTATAATTGTATATATAATCAATATTATCGATTGAAGTTTGGAGGTAACTACATGAAAAAGAGCAAAAAGATCGTTTTGACTCTTATGGCTTTCGGCCTTGCCGTATCGCTGTATGCGTGCGGGACGAAGATCACCGATTCCTCCGTTTCGGGCGGCGGAAGTTCGAGCGACGCGAGTTCGTCCGCGGATTCTTCGACGGACTCCTCGACGGATTCTTCGACGGATTCTTCGACGGATGCAAACTCTTCTTCCGACTCGCAAACCTCGGATAGTTCAGACGACAGTTCGGCGGAACCGGACGTACCCGTGGACGTGGGCGCCTTTGCGCGGCAAGTCTGGGTGGGAAAGGACGGAACGCTGGATTTTGCGGCGGGTACCCTGACGGGAACGACGGCGTTTAAGGTGACGGGCATTTCCGGCGAGAAGGCGGAAACGGAGATCCGCGCCACCGCGGACGGGAACGATTACATATTCAAACTCAACGAGGCGGGCGCGCTGGAAATGTACGCCTCCGCAACGGCTGCGGAGGAAGGGAGCGCTCCCTTAAAGACCTTTATGGCCGACGCTTCCTCCTTCGGCGGAGCGTGGTGGGCAAAGGGGTACGGATATTATGTCATTTCCTCGGTGCCCGATGAGGAAGGCTTTTTCGGGTGGAATATTTACGGCTTGGACGGAGAGGCATACGACGAGCCGTCCGCGGCGGTGACGAAGTTCGCCTTCGACGAAGAGGGAGAAGCGCAGGTTTCCTTTTATGCGGACAGCTGGGGGTACACCTACTTTTACGAGGACGGAGTTCCTTATATGCTGGACACCTACGGGTATACGGACGAAATAGAGGCGTATTCCGCCGTGTTCAAAGATTCCTATTTAAGCGAGGCGGGGGATAAGATTCTCCTCGACGCGGCGGCGGGAAAGCTCACTTTCAACGGCACGGAAACCGAGTACGCCGCGGGCTACGGCGCATACGGCGCGGGGCTTTCGTTTACGGCGGGCGGAAAGGAATATTCTCTGATCTATATGCTCAAAGGCGCGTATGCGTTCGCGGAAGGGGAGTCGGCTCTGTATGCGGATTATAATCCCGAGCGGATCAAGGGAGCCTGGTCGAACTCTTCGGGGGCGTTCACGATTTCCGTGGACGCCGACGACAAGATTTCTTTTAACGAAAGCGAATATCCGCTCAAAGCGTACGCGAAAGACGGAGAAGTGCTGTACGATTTCACGGTGAACGAAGTATTGTATACAATCCGTCCGATCGCGGATGTGGACGTGGCGTTTTCGCTGGAAACGGAGGCGGTGCGCTATCAGGGATATTACGTGCTCGACGAAGTCAAAAAATCCTACGTCGCGGAGTATACGAATAACGTGGAAAGCCTTGTCGTGGACGAGGATTACTTCATCACGGTCACCTCTCTTCTCGACGCGGCTGCGGAGCCCGCCACTTATCAAGGCTCCTTCACCTATGTGCCCGAACTTCAATGCGTGGCGCTCGTCTACGGCGGCAACGCGGCGACGATGAAAAACTATCTGGTACTCGTGGAAGACGCGGGCATTTATTGGTCGCTCGTAAAATCGGGAAGCTCCTATGCGGTATATTCGAGCTATTATCTTTTGGAGCTTGTTCCCGAAGTGGAAAAGCTGTTCAATGCGGGATTGACGGACGAAGCCTCCGACTTTTATACGACGGGCGGCACCGATCCCGAATCTATCAGCTTCAATTTCGCGGAGGGCACGGTAGTCTGGAACGGTTCTCCCTATCGCTTTATCTGGAATTACGAAACGAACGAAATGGGCAGCGCCTATCCCTCCGTCGTTTTCCTCACGGATATTCAAACGGACGCGGACGGAAACGCCGTCAGCTATAACTATCACTCTATCCGCATTTTCGATCAAGGGCTGCAAATGTCCACCTTCAACACCGCTTCCCAGGAGGACGACAGCACGTATGCCTACTATATTTCCGACTCCGTTTTTCAGGATATTCTCGGACTCTCTTTCACCTATCGCGGCGAATATTACGACGAAACGATGATTCTGAACGAAGACGGCAGTTTTTCCATCGCGACTACGGACAAAACGAACTCCGACGCCGCCGTTTCCATTGCCACGTATCCCTATTTCCTCCAACGATTCTTTGATACGGAAGGAAGGGAAAATATCATCGTCGGATTCAATTCCTCGGGCACTCTCTATATTTACGCGTATATTGTGGACAGAGAGTTCGGAAGGGTATTCGATATCGTTTACAGCGCCGACGACGTTCTGGATTTTATCGGCACCTATTACGCGGGAACCGACTCCGTCGAATTTACGCGGGACGCAGGCGTCAAAGTCAACGGTACGGCTGCAAAGGTCACGAATGTGACGAAAACGCCTTCCTCCGTCACGCTGACGTATACGCACGAAACGACGGAATACACGGCGGTGTTTTCCGGCGATACGGCGACGGTTACTGCCGCGGGCGCCGACGCCGTGATTTATACCAAAAACGAATTTACGCGCGAGGCGTTCGTGGGAACGTACAGCTTCAACGGAAAAGAGATCGTCGTTTCCTCCTCGGCGGTGGGAATAAACTCCGCGCCTGCGTTGAAAGTGACTGTGGACGGCGCGGCGGTTACGGCGCAGCTCGCTTTCACGGCGGACGGCAAACAGCAGCTTTCTTTCTCGACCCTCGATTTTGCGACATTTACGACCACTGAATACACCTTTATTTTAGACGGCGAAACGCTGACGATTTCCGACGGCACAAACACCGCGACGAAAGCCGCGGCGAAGTGGGACTATTCCAAATTCGTCTTTGAAGGGACGAAGACGCTGACGGATACGGCGGGCGCGACGCATACGCTGGTATGTCTGCCCAAGAACGGCGGAAAAACGCCCCTGTTCCTGTACGACGGCAACGAAAGCGCTATGTACGACGTGACGATCGCCGCGGACGGCTCGATGATCCTGGAAGTGACCAGCGCGGGCACCACCTTGCAGATCAAGGTAGCCGCGGACGGCACCGTGACGGCGGATTATAAACCGAGCGACATTCCTCTGCCGCCCCCGCCTCCTCCCGCACCGTAAAAGCGCGCGGCGAAAAAGGACCGGGACTAAGAGAGGGAACGGTCGATTCTGTGCCCTGTAAAATTAAAAAAAGCCGTGGACATTCCCCCGTTTCTATGCAAGGACGACGGGGGAAATTGTCGTTAAAAAGGCGCAAAGCGGCTGCGCGGCGCGCTCATAATTGTTAGGACCTGTAAAGTTCCGATTCGTCAAAAGCGCGGAAAAGGAGTAGGACAGGCAGGGGACAGATCTCCGAAGGGACTTTTGATAGACGCGGAAAGGGGCAAAAGGGTTTCCCGCGATGGTTCCGCCGCGCAATCGGCAGGGGACAAAAAGCGGGAAAAAAGAAAAAATGTTACAGCGTCTTGCGTAAATCATTCCCGGTATTTCTCCATCATTTCCTTGAACAGCACAGCCGGAGAGGGCGGCGTGTAGGTGATGGCGTTGGCACCCGCCGCAATGGTGGCGGAAATGCTCTCGCCGGTCTTGCCGCCGCTGGCGATGATGGGCACATCCGGGAACTGCTCCCGGATCTTTGCCACCACCCGGGGCGTGTCGGTGCTGCAGGCCACATTCAGGATGGATGCCCCGGAATCAATGCGGCTCCGGATGTTGGTGTCCTCTTTTGTCACTGTGATGATGACCGGGATGTCCACCACCCGCGAGACCGCCAGCAGATTCAGGTCAGAGATGGGGGAATTGAGCACCACGCCCATGGCACCCTGGCTCTCCACGTCGCGGGCAAGGTTCAGAGTGCGCACGCCGTGGGTGGTGCCGCCGCCCACACCGCAGAACACCGGGATGTAGGATGCCTTGATGATGGCATCGCTGATGGCCTGCTGGGGCGTGAAAGGATAGACCGCGAACACCGCGTCCGCGTCGCAGTTGCGGATGATGGCAAGGTCGGTGGTGAATACAAAGCTTTTCAGCCGCCGCCCGTTGATGACGATGCCGCTGGCGGCATATACCTCCTGGGGCATTTTCAGGATGTTGTGGCGCAGGCGGCTCTCTACGTTGGGGGAGATTTTCTTTTCAGCTGCCATGGGCAAGTCCTCCGTTTCTCAATTGTTTCAAATAGGAACTATATTATAGGAAAACAGGGGAGTTTATGCAAGAAACATCCTGTGAACAGTCTGCAAATAAAAATCGACCCTCTCCGTCCGTGCTTCACAGCACCGGAGAGGGTCGTTCCTTTAATGTGTTCTAACGTATTCTAAAATATCCTCAGGCACGCTGGCCAGCGCATCGGCTCCGGCGGCAGTCAGCTCTGCGCGGCCCCGGAAGCCCCACAGCGCCCCCATGGCAGGCAGACCGGCATTGTGCCCGGTCAGGATATCTACATCGCTGTCGCCCACAAACAGGGTGCTGGCAGGGTCTGCGTGCAGGTCCTGCATCAGGCTGTAAACACCGGTGGGGTCGGGCTTGGTGGGCACGCCCGGGCGGCTGCCCCGCACCAGAACAAACCGACCTGCCCCGAAATAATGCTCGATGATCTTGCCGCACAGCGGGTCAGCCTTGTTGGAGAACACCGCGCACTGCACGCCTGCGGCGTTCAGCGCGTCAATGAGGGCAGCAATGCCCGGGTAAGGCGCGGTCTTGTCCTCCTTGTGGGCATCGTACCGGGCGGTAAACTCCGCCAGCGTAGCGGCCAGCTGCTCCGGTGTGCGGGCTTCGGCGGGCGAAAACCGCTCCACGAGCTTCGGGATGCCGTTGCCCACCATGTGCTTGAACTGCTCCACCGTAAACTCCGGCCACCCATGCTGTGCGCACACCCAGTTGCCTGCATCGGCCAGGTCGTCGATGGTGTTCAGCAAAGTGCCGTCCAAATCAAATAATACCGTATGAATCATAACAATTTTACTTCCCCTAAAAACAATAACTTTATCTTTATGCCAAGGGCTCCCCCTATTGGGAGAGCTGTCGCCGATCGGCGGCTGAGAGGTTTAATTCGTTTCCATAAATCTGAAAAATTTCTCCGCATCCCGCAGCGGCACGCTCCTCACCTTGAGCTTTACCCAGCCGGGAAAGGTCAGGGTCAGGTTGGCGCGGCCCACACTGGCAGCCCATGGGCTTTGTGCTGCGGTCAGGCAGACATCCGGGTGAAACACACAGATGCAGTGCAGGTAGAGCCCCTGCTGCCGCCGCAGGGTCATGCAGCCCTCCCGCAGCCAGAGACCCTCCCGCCGGTAGCCAGCCGCGGCCCCGGCCAGCAGCGCCCCAAAGAAGAAGGTGGGGATGAGCAGGGTCACGGTCAGCTGGGGCAGCACTGTGGCCGAGACCAGCGTCAGCAGGAGGCAGAGGGCAAAGGGAATGCCTGCCGGTGCAAAAAAGATGAGACTGCGCTGCTCGGTGCGGGCCAGCAGGTCGGGCGGCATCCGGAACTCCGGCAGCAGCTCCCGGAACAATGCTTCCTCGCCGCTGCGGTAGACGAACAGCGGCAGCTCGGGGGAGCAGCCGCCTGCCGTTACAAAGACCGGCCAGCGTTTTATCAGCCGGGCGGCGGGGGAGATGCGGACATCTGCAAAGCTGATCTCGCTTGTCCGCACCCGGCACTCGAAGTGCCCCAGCCAGCCGCCCCGGCTGCCGATCTGGTCGGCTGTGTGCCAGACGGTGTAGTGCATGGTCTGGGCAAAGCTGCGCATCAGGCTGGCCCCCAGCAGAAAGCCAGCAGCCGCCAGCAGCCATGCCGCGCCTGCAGGGAGCCACCGCGCCGCGAATCGGGCCAGAAAGCTCACCTGGATCTGGGCAAAAACGGCAGGGTTCCAGTCCGGAACATCCCGGGTCTGGCGCACGGCCAGCACAAACAGGGCCAGCGTGGAGAGGCCGTTGGCCCCCAGAAAACCCAGCGCCGCCCGCTCCCCTCCGGCGGGCCGGTGCAGGGCAGGCTTTACCAGAGGCATCAGCTGGTCTGCCACCGCCTCGGCATCGGCTTTGGGCAGGCAGACCGAAAGGGTGTGCTTTTGCGCCGCGCCCACCGGGTAAAGGGTCAGGCGGCTTGCCCCGGCCATCCGGTAGAGCAGGGGCCGGTCGATGGTCAATGCAGCCAGCATCTCGCCCCGCAGGGCACGATCCAGCCGGATGCCCAGCCGCCAGTGCAGATGAAAGACTCCGGTGTTGTCCAGGCTCCAGCTGCTCACATGCAGGATGCCCCAGCTCACGGCGCAGAGCAGAAGGAACAGCAGCGCATCCTGCCGCAGAGCCGTGTGCAGGGCTGTCCAGTTCCGCTCAAACAGCACCTGGACCAGCGGCAGCAGATAGACCACCAGCGTTTTGCGCAGAAACCGCAGAACGGTAAAGGGGTGCAGGCGGCGTTCGTTCATCGGATCTCCTCCGCAAGGGCATGGGTGAGGGCGGCGGCCTGCTCTGCCGGGACCGCCGGTAAAATAAGCCGCGTGCCCGGTGCCGTGATGACGACCACCGATACCCCTGCCAGCCGGAGCAGCGGCGTGCGCAGCCGGAACAGCCCTGTTACGGCCCTGCGTCGGACCGCCCGCCGCAGCGGGAAGACGATGCCGGAGTATACCGTCAGGGTCTCCGCGCCCAGCGCGGCGGCATAGCTGCAGGCACGCTGGTACACCACCGCCACCAGTGCGGCCCAGAGCAGGCAGAACACCACCCCGGCGGGCAGGCTCTGCCAGAACACAAAGGGGGCCGCCAACAGGCCCGGGATGGCGGCCCAGCAGCAGAGCACGGCCCGGCCCCGGGGCGGGATGATGAGCGCCGTGCGGCGCAGCTCCCGCTCCGTCACTTGCTGTTCAGCTCCCAGGCATCGGTCAGCAGGTGCAGGGTATCGTCCTGCGTCAGCACCAGGATGCGGTCCCAGGGCAGCAGAACGGTGTTGCCGTGGGGGATGATGAACTCGGTGTCGCGGGTGATGCTGACCAGAATGGCATCGCCGGGAATGGGCACATCCATGATGGCCTTGCCCGCAAACTTGAAGTTCTCGGGCAGCAGGATCTCGTTCAGGCTGGCTGTGCCGCCGCCCAGGCTGAGCAGCTGGCGGATGGTATCTGTCTCGATCTCCCGCTCCAGAATGTGGCTCAGGTTGTCGGTGCCGCAGACCACGGTGTCCACGCCTAAGGTGTGCAGCAGCTCCCGGTTCTTGGGGTTGGAGGCCCGGGCCACGGTGCGGTCCACGCCGAACTCCCGCTTGGCGATCTGGCAGGCCACGAGGTTGTCCTCGTCCGAGCCTGTCACGGCCACAAAGGCGTTGCAGCTGCCAACATCGGCGGTGCGCAGGGTGTCCACGCTGATGGAATCGCCGCAGATCACGGGGATGTCCAGCGAATCTGCCAGCATCCGGCACTGGGCCTCGATGGGTTCAATGATGACCACCGAATGGTGGTTCGTCAGCAGGCTCTGGGCCAGATACCGCCCAACACGCCCGCCGCCTGCAATACAAACTTTCATATAAAAACCTCATAATACTTAAAGTATATAGAAACTTTGCCTGAACCAGCTCTTGGCTCCCCCTTTGGGGGAGCTGGCAAAGCCGTCAGGCTTTGACTGAGAGGGTGAGCCAGTTTCCATTATTTCGCCAGCGAACGGAACACTGCCTGTTCTGTCAGGATGGTGGGGCAGATCGTGTCCAGCTCGTAGGTCTTGTGGTAGAGCACCTGCAAATGCGGGTCAGAGACGCGGCAGATGACCTTTTCGCGCCGGAAGATGTTCTTGGCGATCTGTGCAGCCATCAGGTTCACGGAGTCATCCTCGCACACAGCGGCCACAGCGTCGCAGTTCTCCACGCCGCCCTGCTTGAGGATGTCGGGGTCGGTGGGGTCGCCCACAAGGGCCGTGCCGCCAAAGGAATAATCATCAAAGCTGTCCAGCCGCTTGAGCTGCTCGGGGTCCTTTTCGATCAGGGAAATATCATGGCCGATGCGTTCCAGATCCCGCACCAGTGCCGCGCCCACCTGGTCGCAGCCGATCACCAGAATATTCATGGATGTCACCTCATTGTTCAAAATCTGTTTTTATCTGGCCCGGCAGTCCGTGTCAGAAGGAAACACAGGGAAAAACGTTGTGTCCAGTATAGCATATTTCCGGCGGCAGATAAATACAGAAAAAGCAGACAGTGCTCCTGTATAAAATTTGTGATTTTTCGTGCGCAGGCTCTCAGAATATGATATACTGGAAAGCGAACCCAATCTGAATGTGTGCAGAGCGCCTGTGCTGCTTTGCAGGGAGGAGAACCCATGTTTCTTGAAATACTGAAAGCCATCCTGATGGGCATTGTGGAGGGTATCACCGAGTGGCTGCCCATCTCGTCCACCGGCCACATGATCCTGGTGGAGCAGGTGGTCAAGTTCAACGCCAGCGAGGAATTCATGTCCATGTTCCGCGTGGTCATCCAGCTGGGTGCCATTCTGGCTGTGGTGGTGCTGTTCTGGAATAAGCTCTGGCCCTTCGGCCTGCGCCATGGCCGCGTCTGCTCCAAACCTGCCGTCTGGCAGCTCTGGTTCAAGGTGGTGGCCGCCACCATCCCGGTGCTCATCATCAGCCCGCTGGACGACTGGTTTGAGGCCCGCTTCTACAATTACATCACGGTCGCCGCCATGCTGATCCTGTATGGTGTCCTCTTCATCCTTGTGGAGAACCGCCGCACCGCCCCGCATGTCAACCGGCTGGAACAGATCACCTACCGCGAAGCCTTCATCGTCGGCGTGTGGCAGATGCTGGCCATCATCCCCGGCACCTCCCGCTCCGGTGCCACCATCGTGGGCGGCCTGCTGCTGGGTCTGTCCCGTGCCTGTGTGGCTGAGTTTACCTTCTTCCTCGCCATCCCCGTTATGGCGGGCGCGTCTCTGCTCAAGGTGGTCAAATTCGTCCTCTCCGGCGCTGCGATGACCGGCACCGAGATCGCTGTCCTCGTTGTGGGCTGCGTGGTCGCCTTTGTGGTCAGCCTTGCCGCCATCCGCTTCCTGATGGATTACGTCAAGCGCCATAACTTCAAGTTCTTCGGTCTTTACCGCATCGTGCTGGGCCTGATCGTCCTGGCCGTGGCCGCCATCACCGCCATTGCGTAAATCGCTCCCCAAACACCCCAGCCGCCCGCACGGGCGGCTTTTTTGCGCCCTGGGGCAATTGCACCGGCCCCGGCCTTGTGTTATACTGGAGCCATAAAGAGAGAACCCGGCGGCGGGAGAGTGCCGCGCCTGAAATTGTCAAAAACGGAGGAGATCCCTATGGAAGCATCGACTGTATATTACACCGACTTCCGGTGTCCTGTGGGCACCAGCCTGACCGAAAAGCTGCGCCGCCTGTGCATTGCGGCGGGCATCAAGAGCATTGATATGGACGGCAAGTTCGTGGCCATCAAGATGCACTTTGGTGAGCTGGGTAACCTGGCTTTCCTGCGCCCGAACTACGCCAAGGTGGTGGCAGACCTGTGCAAGGAGCAGGGGGGCCAGCCCTTCCTGACCGACTGCAACACGCTGTACCCGGGCAGCCGTAAGAACGCGCTGGAGCACCTGAGCTGCGCGCAGGAAAACGGCTTCTGGCCCATGACCACCGGCTGCCAGATCATCATTGGCGATGGCCTGCGCGGCACCGATGAGCTTGAGGTGCCCGTGCCCAACGGTGAATACTGCAAGACCGCCAAGATCGGCCGCGCCATTATGGATGCCGACATCTTCATCAGCCTGACCCACTTCAAGGGCCACGAAGCGACCGGCTTCGGCGGGGCCATCAAGAACATCGGCATGGGCTGCGGTTCCCGCGCGGGCAAGATGGAGCAGCACTCCTCCGGTAAGCCCGCCGTGCAGGAGGAGCTCTGCCGCGGCTGCCACCGCTGCGCCAAGGAGTGCGGCTCCGATGCCATCCGCTACAACGAGAACAACAAGGCGGTCATTGATTACGAAAAGTGCAAGGGCTGCGGTCGCTGCATCGGTGCCTGCAACTTCGATGCCATCTATTCCATCGACAGCAGCGCCAACGAGGAGCTGGACCGCAAGATGGCAGAGTACGCCGCCGCCGTCTGTGCAGACCGCCCCTGCTTCCACATCAGCCTGGTGCAGGATATCAGCCCCAACTGTGACTGCCACGGCGAGAACGATGCCCCCATCCTGCCGGATATCGGCATGTTCGCCTCCTTTGACCCCGTGGCGCTGGATCAGGCCTGTGCCGATGCCTGCCTGAACGCACAGCCCCTGCCCAACAGTCAGCTGGGCCAGAACCTTGCAAAGCCCGGCTGGAACTGCCACCACGACAACTTCAAGGATTCCAACCCCAATGTCGAGTGGAAGGCAACGCTGGAGCAGGCCGAAAAGATCGGCATGGGCACCCGCCAGTACACCCTGAAGAAGATCTGAACATAAAAATAAGCCCGACAACGTCGGGCTTATTTTTATGTCTCTTGCATTCAGGGGCAGACAGGACGCTCAATACTCGCTGGAAGCCGGGACCAGTACGTCAATGACATCGGCCAGGGCTTTCCAGTTTTCCTCGGAACAACCGGGCAGCTCTTTGGCATCCAGACCGGCATCCTCGATGCGGCCGGTCATGCTGTCCTTGTCGGTCAGCAGGGTCTCGGCATCGGCCTTGATGAGCGGCCAGGCATCGGCAAAGCTCTGCTGGTCATCGGCGCTCAGGCTGTCGAACCACTGGGTATAGGCAGCTTTGATGTCGCTGACCGGCTGGATGCTCATGTTGCAGCCATCGGCCCATTTCAGCAGGGAAGCCGCCGCGATGACGGATTTCAGCGAGCAGCCGGACACGCCGGGGCCCCAGCCGAGGCAGGGGGCAAAGGCATCGTCCGGGTCAGAGAGGGAGAACAGGGAGTTCTCGCCTGCGTCCAGCGGGCCAACCTTGCCAGTGTCGGCGGTCACGGTGGAAGAGGGGATGCTCTCGCTTGCAGAAGCGGAAGAGCTGGAAGCGGCAGTGCTGCCGGAAGAGGTGCTGCAGCCTGCCAGCACGCCGCACAGCAGGGCGGCGCAGACCAGCAGGGAAAGAATACGCTTGCGAATCATAGGAAAGCCTCCTTTTATCGTGTTCCGGCCCATCTGCCGGAGAAACTGCTCTGGTACATTTCTAGTATACTGTTCTGCCGGGCTGTTGTCAATCGGCGTGCGCAGGACGATTTTTCACCCTGGCTGTGCAAACTATACAAACTTTTGTCCTTTTTTTCTCAGTCGGGCGGGATTGACATTTTTTGCGCTGGCGCGTATAATCCGGCCATGGTCAAACTGGGAGAAATGAGTGAAGAACCGGAAAAAGGGGGAGAAACGGATGCAGAAATTTCTGCGGCGGCTGGAACGCTTTTCACAGTCGCTGCTGTCGCCGCTGTCTTATCTTTCGGCGGCGGGCCTGCTGCTGGTGCTGGGGGCGCTGCTCACCAGCAAGCCCCTGTGTCAGGCGCTGCCGGTGCTGCAGTGGGCTCCGCTGCAGCTGGTGGGTCAGCTGCTCTATAACGGGATGATGGTGCTCATCAACAACCTCAGCGTCATTCTCTGCGTGGGGGTGGCTGCCGTGCGCGCCAAAACCGAAAAGCAGGATGCCGCCCTGCTGGCGCTGATGGCCTATCTGGTGTTCCTCACAGCCAACCACACCGCGCTGGAAGCGCTGGGACTGCTTGCCCAGCCCAACGGGATGACCGGCCTTGCAGGCACGGGCCAGACCACCATTCTGGGCATTCAGGTGGTGGACACCGGCGTGGCAAGCGGCATCGTGCTGGGCTTTGCGGCGGCGTGGCTTTTCAACCGCACCTGCGAAAAGCAGTTTTATGGCATGATCACCCAGCTCTATTCAGGTCTGCGGTGGTCGTTTTTGTGGCTGTCGGCGCTGGCGGTGGCACTGGGGCTGGGGTTCTGCTTTGTCTGCCCGCCGCTGCAACGGACGGTCAGCGCCCTCACGGGCTGGATCGCGGCTTCAGGGAACGCGGGTGTGTTCCTTTACGGCTTTCTGGAACGGCTGCTCATCCCCACCGGCCTGCATCACCTCATCTATATGCCCTTCCAGTTCTCTTCGCTGGGCGGCAGCCTGACCGTAGGCTCTGTGACCTACACAGGTGCTTACGCCGTCTGCATGACCGAGTACACCATGGGCCTGCCCCTCTCAGACGGCATCGTCTGGATGTACACCGGCTTCACCAAGACCTTTGGCTATCTGGGCATTGCGGCGGCCTTCATCTTCACGGCCCGCAGGGAGAACCGTGCCCGTACCGCCGCCGCTATGATCCCGCTGGCGGTCACGGCCTCGGTGGCCTCCATCACCGAACCCATTGATTTTCTGTTCTGCTTCGTTTCGCCCCTGCTCTGGGTGGCCCATGCGGTCATTACGGGCGGCTTTATGGTGCTGCTCCATGTCCTGCATGTCCGGGCCTTTACCTCCAACCTGCTGGGGTCGCTGGTGTTCAACCTGAACGCCGGGGAGCAGCTGCAGAATCTGCCGCTGCTCTATCTGCTGGGCCTTGCGGAGATCCTGACCTACTTTGCCGTGTTCAGCATCCTCATCAAGGCAAAGGATCTGCCCACCCCGGGCCGGGAAGCAGCCCCTTCCACAGACCAGTCCCCGTACGCCGACCCGCAGGAGGTGTGCCGGTTCATCGCCGCGCTGGGTGGGCCGGAGAACATCGCCCAGCTGGGAAACTGCTTCACCCGCCTCCGGCTCACGGTGCGGGATGCCTCGTTGCTGGATATGGGGGCTCTGCTCTCCCTGCCCCATAAAGGTCTTGTGGTGCAGGGTACCCGGGTCCAGCTGGTCTGCGGCCTGCACGCCGCCCAGCTCCGCCATGCGCTTGAACAGCAGCTTGCCGAGATGGCCCCGGTGTGATTGCATTTTGATAAGAGAAACGGTATAATTGTGGCGAAACCTCTCAGTCGCCTGCGGCGACAGCTCCTCTAACAGGGGAGCCAAGAAAGGCCCCTGCCTCTCCTATTAGGCAACAACAACAACCGCCGCCAGTGGCGGATGAAGGGAGTTGTTGTTGGGGCAGCGGCCAACAAGGCACAAGTGCAATACTTTGCACGAAGTGAATGTTGGGAGCCGCAACCCGGACAAGTGGCATTGCGAAGCAATGACGGAGAGGTTTAGCAGCGGATAACCTGAAAATAAAGGAGAACATAAAATGCAGAATAACACCTTTTCCGTCGAAGGTCTCTTCGATTTCCTGAACGCCGGTGTCAGCGCCTTCCACTCCACGGCTGCGGCTGTGAAGATCCTGGAGGAAAACGGCTATCAGAACTGCCCCGAGAGCGCAGCCTGGGAGCTGGTGCCCGGCGGCAGATATTACACCACCCGCAACGGCTCTGCCGTGCTGGCATGGCGGATGCCCAAGGGTGAGCTGACCGGCTGGCATGTCACCGCCAGCCACAGCGATTCTCCCACCTGGCGCATCAAGCAGCTGGACGGCGGCAAGGACACGGTCTTTGCCAAGGCGGAGACCGAGGGCTACGGCGGTATGATCATGCCCACCTGGCTGGACCGGCCCCTGAGTGTGGCGGGCCGCATTCTGGTCCGCACGGAGAATGGCATCCGGAGCCTGCTGGTTCACCCCGACCGGGCGCTGGCTGTCATCCCCAACCTCTGCATCCACTTCAGCCATGACCTGAACAACGGCATGAAGTACAACCCTCAGGTGGATCTGCAGCCCATCTTTGGTGAGGCAGGCTCCACCCTGCGGGACGCTCTGGCTGAGGAAGCCGGGGTCAAGGCTGAGGACATCGTGGACGCTGACCTGGTGCTCTGCACCCGTGAAAAGGCCGAGCGCGTGGGCCTGAAGGGCGAATACTTCATGTCCGGCCGCATCGATGACCTGGAATGCGCCTACACCACCCTGTGGGGCTTCCTGCAGGGCCGCGGCGAGGAGGAAGGCCGGGGTGATATGTGGGTCATGTTCGACAACGAGGAGGTGGGCTCCTCCAGCCGGCAGGGCGCACAGGGCACCCTGATGGCCAATGTGCTGGCCCGCATTGAGGAAAAGCTGGGGGTCACCCGGGAGCAGAGCATCCGTGCCTGCACCAACAGCCTGCTGCTGAGCGCCGACAATGGCCACGCCACCCACCCCAACCACCCCGAAAAGAGTGATCCCGCCAATGTGGCGGTCATGGGCGGCGGTGTGCTGCTGAAGTACAATGCCCGCCAGACCTACACCACCAGCGGCTTTACCGGCGCTGCCTTTGCCGAGATCTGCAAAAAGGCCGGTGTGCCGGTGCAGGTGGCCGCAAACCGCGCGGATGTTCCCGGCGGCTCCACGCTGGGCAACCTGCTGGGCCACCAGATCCTGATCCCCATGGTGGATATCGGTCTGGCACAGCTGGCCATGCATTCCGCAATGGAGACCGCCAGCTGCAAGGATGCCGAGTACATGGCAAAGGCTGTAGCAGAGTTCTATAACACGCCCATCTCCCAGCCCGTGGACGGCGAGTGGAAGCTGGGCCTGTGAGCGCTGTGACCGGGCGCTTTGCCCCCAGCCCCAGCGGGCGGCTCCATCTGGGCAATCTGGCCTGCAGCCTGCTGGCCTGGCTCAGCGCCAGAAGTCAGGGCGGGCGCATCGTTCTGCGCATTGAGGATCTGGATGCCGAGCGCTGCCCCCGCAAATATGCCGACGCACTGGAAGAGGACCTGCGCTGGCTGGGCCTTGTCTGGGACGAGGGCGGCAGCAGCGGCGGCCCCAACGGCCCCTATTACCAGAGCGAGTGCGCCGCCATCTACACCGAGAGCTATAACAAACTGGAAGCACAGGGCCTTGTTTACCCCTGTTTCTGCTCCCGTGCCCAGCTCCATGCCGCCAGCGCGCCCCACACCTCCGACGGCAATGTGATCTATCCCGGCACCTGCCGGGGCCTGACAGCGGAGCAGATCGCCGAAAAGCGCAAAAAGAAGGCTCCGGCCTATCGGCTCATGGTGCCCGATGAGGACATCGCCTTCACCGATGGCTGTATGGGCCCCCACACCGAGAACCTGCTCCGCGACTGCGGGGATTTCTACCTCCGCCGCGCCGATGGCGTGTTTGCCTACCAGCTGGCTGTGGTGGTGGACGATGCCCGGATGGGGGTCACGGAGGTGGTGCGGGGCGCGGACCTGCTCTCTTCCACCGCCCGGCAGCTTTATCTTTACCGCCTGCTGGGCCTGCCCGCCCCAAAGTTTGCCCATTGCCCGCTCCTGCTGGCCCCCGATGGCCGCCGCCTGTCCAAACGGGACGGGGACCAGAGCCTGGAAAATCTGCGGGCAAAGTATACGGCGGAAGAGATCGTGGGCAGGCTTGCCTTTGCCTATGGCCTTCAGCCCGAACCGGCCCCCCGCACCCCGGAAAGCCTGATCCGAGACTTTTCCTGGGACAAGGTGCCAAAGCAGGATATCTGCCTGCCGGAAAATCTGTTTTAAGCAAAACCACAATCTTTCACTGGAAACGGTAAAGATTGTGGTTTATTGTTTACAAAATAATACTCTTATGGTAGAATATAAATGGCAAAAATCACAACAAAGATTGGAGGAAGTAAAATGAAAAAGATGTTAGCTGGTCTATTGGTGGTATTGACACTTGTGTGTGCGATGCCGCTTGGTGCATTTGCTGCTGAGCCAGAAGATGAAGGAGTGCAGCCGCTTTTTTTTCCTGAGTGTCCGAAATGTGGTGGCGTACTTAATATTGAAAGAACATGGACGGAATACACATATTATTACACAACTATATGGGTATATGTGGTATGCGAAAATGGCGACTATTCGAGTAATGAAGTAATGTCTCAAATTCCCAATCAGACAACTCGTAAAAAGAATGATAATGAGAACGAGAGTGTTACGCAAATAGACTAAAACAGAAAGGAGCCTGCTATGCGTAAAATATTAAAAGCGTCGAGCCTGTTGATCTGCACAATGCTTTTGTTCAGCGCATGTGCAGGCTCTTTGAATCTGAGACCGGGACCTTTCCGTTCGGAAATGCAGGATGTTTTCGTTCAGCAGACGACACTTACGGTTCCGGCCAGTCACGCCGAACATGGGGAGGACTATGTCATTGAGTGGCAGGACCCTGTGATGGAGCAGCACGTCCGGAAATGGCTTGACCGCCCGAAGGGAGATATCTATCACAGCGATGTCTGGGATTATCAGCGCGTCACGATAAATTCCGGAACCGGCGTGAAAGATCTCCTCGTCAAAGATGCACCGGACGGGGTGGACATTGGGGGAAACGTCAGCAGCAATGAGCAGCTGGCAGCCTGCGCAGTCAGCGTAGAGGGAACGTATGATCCGGTGGCCTCTCTGGCAGACCTGCGGCATTTTGACAGCTTGCAGGTATTGTCGGTCAATAATAGAAGGGGAGCCCCACCCATTACAGATCTGACAGGTCTGGAGGAATGCAAAAATCTGATGCTTTTGAGTGTGCCCAGTGTGGAGAGCAGCGCATTCCCGACCTTTGCAAAGCTGGATTCCGTGGTAGAGCTGAAGTATGGCAGTGACGGGATCCGGGCGGATTCCAATGTCTCCGACCTTTCGGCGCTGGCGCAGATGAAGTCGCTGAAGATGCTGTGGATCACCGGCAGTGAGGTCGATCTGACCCAGCTGGCCGGAGCTGACTTGCGGGTCCTGAGACTGGACGTGACCCGGATCGGTTCGCTGGAACCGCTGAAGCAGATGGAAAATCTGAGCTTTCTGCAGCTGTGCCAAGGGCCGGAGATCGACAGCTTTGCCCCGCTGGCGGAGAGCAGTGTGCAGTATCTGAGTATGTCTCTCTCTCAGGGTGCACAGGAAGCCTACAAGGACATGGATTATACTCCCCTGACCCGGATGCCGCAGCTGATCTGGCTGGATCTGACCAACAACATCACGTTTGATACGGAAACCTGCAAAAAATTGCTGGCAAACGATACGGCCCTGAAATATCTGAAAATTTCCTATACATCAGCGGCCAAAGATGCCGAAGAGCTGGATACAGCGCACCTGAAAGAGTTCACTGCCCCAGCTCCGTAATACCCCAAAATGCAAAAACACCCATGCCAGCGCCGGCATGGGTGTTTTTCAATGCAGATTCAGAGCCGCTGGGGGACCCGGCTCTCACTGTGTTCCAGTGCGGTCATGGCTGTATCCAGAACCATGGCCAGCAGGATGCCCAGCAATACATCAATGCAGCTGTGCTGCTTGAGCAGGACCGTGGACGCAATGATGGAAACGCAGAGCACGGCGGAAGCGGGCCGCATCCAGCGGCGGCCGGGCTCTTCAAAAATGTGGCTGCGGTAATAGGCCATCATCAGGGTGACGGAGTTGAACACATGGATGGAGGGGCAGACATTGAGGGGCGTGTCGGTGGCATAGAGCATCCGCACGGCCTGAGCAAAGAGGTCGCTGCCGTACACCCGGTAGGGCCGCAGATCCAGCCCGGTGGGCAGGATGACATAGCAGGCCAGCGCAATGGTCATGCCTGCAAACAGGGGCAGGCAGAGCCGCCAGAAGTCGGCCCGGGGCGCTTTCCACAGCAGGTAGAACAGGGTGAACGGGATCCACAAAAACCGCGCAAAGTAGGGCACGATGGCATATTTGCAAAAGGGGATCAGGTCGTCCAGGTGGCAGTGCACCAGAACATCGGGCACGGCAATATGGACTTCGAGCCAATGGAACGCCGAAAGGTAAAACAGGAGATAAAACGCCATGAACGAAACGGGATGGCGGGAAAACCAGTTGCGCATGGAACACACTTCCTTTTCTGGAATGGGGGCCGCAGCCCCGCCTAAAGTTCTTTGCAGCGTATGATTATACCGCGCAAAGACGAAGAAAACAAGACAAAAAGCTGACAAAATCGTGAACACATCCGTGCGGAATTTGGTATGCTTTGGGGAAGCGGATGCAGGAGAGAGAAGCTTCTGCCTATTGATACGAGACAGGATGCGGGTTTCCTGCACAAAAAAGGCCCTTCCCGCCAAAACTGCAATGGCGGAGAGGGCCGGATATACGGAAACTCAGATCACCTTTTGTTCCATCCACTTGCCGCGGACAAAGCGGACGCAGAAGAACAGCGAGCGCATGGCCCAATCCAGGAACATGCCCAGCCAGATGAACAGCAGGCCGCAGTGGAACTTGAGCACCATCAGGTAGCAGAAGGCCACCCGGAACACCCACATGGAGATGACGCTGACCGTCATGGTAAAGGCGGCATCTCCGGCGGCGCGCAGGATGTTGGGCAGGGTGAAGCTGGAGGGCCACAGGATCAGCGATACAACGTTGAACCAGACCATCAGTTCCAGTGCCATGCCGTAGGCCTCCGGCGAGAGGTTGAACCAGGAGAGCGCCAGCTTGTTCAGGAAGAACAGGCCGGAAAGGTTCATCGCCCAGTCCCCGGCGTAGGCGGTCAGGAGCAGCAGGCGGGAATAGCGCTTGGCCTGCGCCTTTTCTCCGGCACCCAGACACTGGCCCACAACGGTCAGCGCGCCAATGCCCACGGCGGAGGCGGGCACGTTCAGGAAGCTGGAAATGTTGCCTGCCACGGCGTTTGCGGCAATGGCGGCGGTGCCCAGCGTGCTGGTCAGGCTGGAGACCGACAGCTTGCCGATCTGGAACATGCCGTTCTCGATGCCGGCGGGAATGCCGACTTTCAGGATGCGCTTGATGAGGTCGAGATCTGGCTTCAGGTCGGTGAGGTGGTCGATGCGCAGCGCACATTCCGGCTTCTGCAGCAGGAACATCACGGTGAAGCAGGCGATCATCCGGCTCACGAGGCTGGCGGTGGCCGCACCCATCACGCCCATGCCAAAGCCGTAGATCAGGATGGCGTTGCCGCCAATGTTCACCACGTTCATCACCAGGCTGGAAAGCATACTGATCTTGCTGTTGCCCTGGGCGCGGAACAGAGCCGCACCGGCATTGTACACGCCAATAAAGGGGTAGCTCAGGGCCGAGAGCAGGAAATAGGTCTCAGCGTAGCGCATCACATCCGCGTCAATGGAGCCGAAGATGCCCCGCAGGATGGCGTGCCGTCCCACCGCCACGATGACGGCGGTGACCACGCTGAGCGAGATCATAATGAACATGATCTGGGCGGCGCTGGCCTTGGCACGTTTGGGCTCCCGATGGCCGATGTACTGGCTGGCGACCACCGCGCCGCCGGTGGCCAGTGCGCTGAGCAGCTGGATCATCAGCACATTGAAGGAGTCCACCAGGCTCACGCCCGAAACGGCGGCTTCGCCCACCGAGGAGACCATCAGGGTGTCCGCCAGACCGATGGAGATGCTGAGGGCCTGCTCTGCCACCAGCGGCAGGAAAAGTGAAATGAGCTGTTGACGGTTGAACAGCGGTCTTGATGTGGTCGATGCGTCTGTCATGGTGTCCTCCCTTGGCGCGTGGATTCAAACACACCCATGATAGCGCGGAATGACGTGAAAATCAAGATGTTGTATCCAACAAATCAGAAAATCAGGCAAACTCTTTGCTGGGGGTCAGGCTGGAGCCGTAATAAACGATGTAGTCGTAGGGGACCTGGGGATTGTACGCGGCCAGATCGCCGTACTTGGCCAGAATGTCGTTCCGCAGGTTCTCCGGGGTGTAGGGCTGCCCGGCGGAAAGGGTGTCGGCGCAGACAGCGTTCCACATGCTCTCGGTAAAGGCGGCGCAATTGAAGTAGGCCGACCAGTGGTCAGATTTGGCAAGGTTGCGGTTGACCACGTCCAGCTGGCCCTGATCCAGCGAGGTCTGGACAGCGTAGATGTTCTGGTAGTAGGAATCGGCCAGATAGCGCTTGTAGTAGCCCTCCAGATTGTACCAGATGCCGGTGTGCTCCCAGCGGTTGCCGCGGGGGCTGAAGGTCATCTCGGTGTCGGGCGCGATCCGCAGGCCGCCCACCTCGATGTCGTGGTCAGAGACGTTCCGCACCGAGAGGAAGGAGTGGCCGCTGGAATTGATGGAGGCATCGCCCCGGTCCTCGGCCCGGGCGTAGATGCGCAGCAGGGCCACGGCACCCTCGGCGGGTTCTGCACCGTAGGCCTGCACGGCAGATCTATGGTCGGCCTGTTCAAAATCGTAGGGGCCGCCGGTGCTGGTGGTGAAGCCGACGATGTTGCGGATCTGATCCTCAAGGGGGCTTACATCGGTGATGACACGTTCGTCCTGAGGGGCGGGCGTTGCGGCGGGAGCCTCGGCCAGCGCGGCGGTGCTGCCGGACACGCACAGGGCCAGCGTCAGGCAGAGGGAAAGGGCGCGGAACAGCTTTTTCATGGGGTGACCTCCAAAGAGAAAAAATTCAGGTCAAGGATAGACGATTTTTGGGGCGCTGTCAAGAAAAAGATATCTGCCGCCTTTACCCCCGGTGCCGGATGTGTTAAAATGTAGCTGGCAGCCGTGCCCGGTGGTTTGGGGCATGGGGCCGATCGGAAGGTAAATGAATCTGACCCAGAGAGGGGAACAACCTATGCCAAAAGAAGCACACAAGGTCGTGGTCATCGGGCACCGCAACCCCGATACCGATTCCATCTGCTCCGCCATTGCCTATGCGGAGCTCAAAAACCGCACCAGCACGCTGGTCTGTGAGCCGCGCCGTGCCGGTAAAATGAATCAGGAGACCGAGTTCGTCCTGAAAAAATTCGGTGTCACGCCGCCCCGGATGTGCACCGACGTGAACCCCAAGATCCGGGACGTGGATTACCGCGAGATGCCGGGCATCCCGGGCTCCACCAGCCTGCGCCGCGCATGGAAGATCATGCGCGACCAGCAGATCGACACCCTGTCCATCACCAGCGCGGACAACGAGCTGGAGGGCATCATCACCGTGAAGGATCTTGCCACCGCCAACATGGACGTGTTCGATACCGCGGTGCTGGCCAAGAGCCGTACCTCTTATAAGAACATCCTTGAAACGCTGAACGGCACCATGGTGGTGGGCGATGCAGACGCGGTCTGCACCACCGGCCACATCAAGATCGGCACCGCCACCCCCGAGATGCTGGAAAGCAGCGTGGAAAAGGGGGATATCGTCATTCTGAGCAACCGGTACGAAAGCCAGCTCTGCGCCATTGAAAAGGAAGCCTCCCTGCTCATCATCTGCAATGGGGCCAAGGTGGGCCGCACCATCCAGCGCATTGCCGATGAGACCGGCGTAGCCATTATGACCACCCCCGAGGATACCTACGCGGCGGGCAAGCTCATCAGCCAGTGCGCCCCCATCTCCTATTATATGACCCGGGACAACATCCTCAAATTCACCCTCGTCACCCCCGTGGCCGATGTGCTGCGGGTGATGGCAAAGGTGCGCCACCGCTATTTCCCCATCCTTGATGAGGACGGCAAATACTGCGGCATGGTCAGCCGCCGCAACGTCATTGCCCTGCGCAAGCGGCGCATCATTCTGGTGGACCACAACGAGGCCACCCAGGCCGTGGAGGGCTTTGATCAGGCCGAGATCCTGGAGATCATCGACCACCACCGCATCGGCAGTCTGGAGACCAGCGGCCCGGTCTACTTCCGCAACCAGCCCGTGGGCTGCACCGCCACCATCATCACCCAGATGTACGATGAAAACGGTGTGGACATCCCGCCCCAGATCGCGGGCCTGCTGCTGGCGGCTATCCTTTCGGATACGCTGGCTTTCCGCAGCCCCACCTGCACCCCCGTGGATGAAAACGCCGCCAAGCGTCTGGCCAAGATCGCAGGCGTGGACATTGAAGAGTTTTCCACCGAAATGTTCGAGGCCGGTGAAAAACTGGACGGCAAGACCCCCGAAGAGGTCTTTTTGCAGGACTTCAAGGTGTTTATGTGCGGCGATATCCGCTTTGGCGTGGCGCAGGGCAGCTACATGACCCGCAAAAACCTGCAGGCCGCCCAGGCGCTGCTCCAGCCCTATCTGGAGGAGGCCCGCAACAAGCAGAACGTGGAGGATCTCTACATGCTGCTGACCGATGTGCCCAAGGAGGAGAGCGTGGTCATCTGCACCGGCCGCTACGCCGCCGAGGTGTTGAGCAACGGCTTTGAGAGCCGGCCCGCCGCCGACGGCAGCTGGACGCTGCCCGGCGTGGTCAGCCGCAAAAAGCAGTTCATCCCCGCCATGATGAGCGCCTATCAGGAGCTGTAACCCCCGATATAAAACACGAAGCCCCCGGAACCCTGCATGTTCCGGGGGCTGTTGTGTTTTGTAAGGGAGCGTCAGGCTGCGACTTTTAAGGGAGAGTTATCAGTCCAGATGGTGCCATCCAAAAGCTTTGTTACGGCCAGTGTGCCGTTCACGCTGACCCGCGCGGGGTCCAGCGCATAGAAATCGCTCTCCCGCAGGTTTTCGGGGTCTGCCGTGGGGGAGATGCCCACCACGCACACCCAGTGTCCGTAGGTGCTGCTGGTGGCGATGTGGGGGTAATTGACCTCTTTCCAGCCGGAGCCGGAGAGGTGGTATTCATAGCTCGTCACGCGGTTGGTGTGCTTGGACACGCCGCTGACAGCGGTGTTTTTCAGATGTACGATGACGGGCCGCCCGGCCTGCAGCTCTTCATACAGGCGGGAAAGACAGCCGGAAAGGGAGCCGCTGTAAGCGTAGTACCCGGCGGCAGACCATACCGCGCCGTTCGACCACATCCCGCTGCCCGAGCAGGGCTTGCCATCCAGAATGGTGCGGGCGTAGCGCAGGGCGTACCAGCTGCACCGGCCCGAGGTCTGGTTGCCGATGGAGACGATCTGCTGGCTGTCGAAGGACAGCAGCGTGATGCCGTTCACATTCTGCAATTGTGCCGCCGCAGCCTTTGGCGCGGCCAGAAAGGTCAGGCACAGCAGAACTGCTGCCATGAAAACGCGCACCGGAGCGCGCAGGGAACCATGCTGCATGGGGCAAACTCCTTTTCCTTGTTCAGGAACGGCACCCGGCGGTTCCCATTGCCTTAAGTTTAGCACCAAATCGTGGTAGAATTGTGTAAACGCCGGAAATATTTTCCGGTTTTTGCCCCGGGTACGGCAAAGGATCTTTGCGAAGATTCGTTCTGGAAAAAACAACAAAAGCAGGAGAAAATGTTTGGTGAAGCTGGCAATTGACAAAAGCGACAGTCGTTGGATAAAATAAAGCTGGAAGGGGCCCTGTTTCAAAATGGAAAGGCACCCTGCATATTATGATAAAAACACAACAAAACGACTGGAGGTCCCGACATGAAAATGCTGAAAAAACTGGCCGCTTTGATTCTGGCGGCGACCATGGTACTTGTTCTGTTCACCGCCTGCGGCGGTGATAGCGGCAGCACCGGCACCAGAGAGCCGGATAAAGAAAAAGAGATGATTGCCACCATCAACAAAGAGAAACTGGGTGCTAGCACTCTGAGCAATGACCCGGCACTCTGTGCAGTGGCAGAAGGGTATCTGGACAAGGATCTTTCTGTTGAGTCCAATTTTCTGGGTGGAATGTTCAAGGGCAATGTTCATGTAGATGGTAAAGAAGATGAGTATCTGGTTGTCACTGTGACCACCCGGTACAGCTACGGAAAGGTGCTGACTGCGCTGATTAAATCCATCGAGGGAGGAATCGAAAGAGAGCTTCCTGACAACGTGCAAAATCTGAATGTGAAAAGTAACTGGGTCAAGGCTGGTGTAGTTGTTAAGACCACCAGAGGCGATAGCTACATGGCAGTGGCATTCCAGATCAAAAACCCCAAGAAGTAAATTAAATCAGTTTTTACCCCCGGAGTGTGGCTGAAAGGCCGCCCTCCGGGGCTTTTTGTATTTGTGGCAAAATCCTTCTGAATGTGGTACAATAAAAAATAGATTTTGTCGAAAGAAAGGAACCTTTGGATGCAGCTGTTTGAACTGGTCAGCCCGCGGCTGTTCCGCCCGCTGGCGGGGCCCAACCGGGCGTTTTATGCGGAGCTGCTGCTCCTGCTGTGGGAGGAGTGCCGCCACACGGCGGATTACTCCATCTCCCGGGCAGAAGCGGTGAGCCGGGCCGAGGATTACTTTGCGGCACTGGCAAAGCCGCTGGCACTGGATGCAGATGACGCGGGCGACGAAGCCGAACAGCCCACCCGGGATCCCCATACCCTTGCGCTGGGCTTTCTGCTCCGCCTGCGCCGCACCGGCTGGCTGGAAGAGCAGCCCGGCAGCTATGAGGAAGAGCCTGCCCTTGCCTTTGTGCCTGAGGTGGCCCCCCTGCTGGAGGCGCTGGAGGAGATCCTGAACCCGCGTGTTGTCACCTATACCGGCAAGCTGTACAAGGCATGGCAGCTGCTGCAGAACATCGGGGAGGAAAAGAGCCCCTATGAGAATGTTCTGCGGGAGGTGGCCTCCGATCTGGAAGCACTGAACAAGTCCCTGCGGGCGCTGAATGCGTCCATCGGGCATTATATCGACCGGCTCACCCGCAACCGCACCCCGCAGGAGGTGCTGGAGCTCTTCGACCAGTACGAGGAAAAGGTGGTGGCCGCCGCTTACCACCGCTTCAAGACCAGCGATAACCTGTTCAATTACCGCGCTTATCTGGAGGAGGAGCTGGACGACTGCGAGGCAGAGCACCTGCCCCGGCTGGCGCTGGATTACGCCCGGGTGGAGCACTGCGCCCCCGGCGAGGCCGCCCCTGCCGTGCGTGCCCTCATCCAGAAGCTGCGGGATTCATTGGAAGAGATGAGCACCCTGATGCGCCAGATCGACCAGAGCCACATCCGCTACCGCAAGCGGGCCGTGCAGCGGGCTCAGTTCCTGCTGCTGAGCGACCGCTCCTCGCAGGGCAGTGTCACCGCCCTGCTCCGCCGCTATGCCGAGGAGATCAAAACGCCCGACCAGCTGTTCGCGCCGGATGACGGCCCGGTGGCAAAGCACCTGCACCTTTACCCGGCGGCGGTGTTCGGGGCAAAGCCCCTCTACCCGCCTGCCGCGCCCCGCAGCGAAACGCCGCTGGCCCCGGTGCGGCAGGCCGGGCTGGATGCGGAGCAGCTGCGCAAAGAACAGCAGCTGCTGCTGGATTACGCCCGGATGGCCGTGACTGAGGAGAACGTGGGCCTGCTGGCAAAACAGGCCCTTGCCGCCCGCAGTGCGGTGGCTGCCTCCACACTGGCGGAGGAATACCCCCGCGATTTTGCCCGCATCATCGGCCTGCACACCTATTCGCAGTCGCCGCGCCGGGCTTACGATATCACCCTTACCGGAAACTGGGTCGAACGGGGCGGCTTCCGGTTTGAAGAGTTTATTCTGACACCCCGCAGGGAGGACGCTGACCATGGCCGAACCGAATAAAATGCTGGAAGAGACCGCAAACTATCTGCTCAACCACTGCTTTGTGCTGGGCGGCGTGGAGGATCAGCGGGCAAAATACCTCTATGTGCAGGATCATCTGCCCGAGGTGCGGGCCGTGTTCGCGCCGCTGGGCTATGCGGTAACGCTTTACCCGGCTCCGCTGCAGGCTGCGGCGCTGGTCAACGAGCATGAGGGCAGTCAGGCCCGGTTGCTGAAATACGAGAGCATCCTGCTGCTGGTGCTCCGCCTGCTCTACCTGCAAAAGCGGGAGAGCCTTGCCGCCAGCGCCGATCAGGTGCTGGTCACGGTGGAAGAGGTGCAGACGGAGCTGCAGAAGATGAACCTGCCCCGGCGGCTGGACCAGCGCACGCTGGAGGAGTTGATGCGTACCCTGCGCAGGTACAATCTGGCCCGCCCGGTGGGGCGGCTGACCGGTCTGGACAGCCGCATCGAGGTGTTCCCCACCGTGCTGCTGGCCCTGCCGGATGCAGATCTTGCCGATGCCGCCGCCGAGAGCAGCCGCACCAGGGAAGAGCTGGCCCTCTACGAGCGGCCTGAGGGAGATGCCAGCGGGGAGGAAGAAGAATGATCGAATTAAAGCGCCTGAAGCTCATCAACTGGCACAACTTTGAAAATGTCACCTTTGATTGTGCCCGTCTGACCTATATGATCGGTGTCAACGCGGTGGGCAAGACCACCATTCTGGATGCCATCCGCTACTGCCTGACCACCAACCGCAATTTCAATGCCCTGGGCAATAAAAAGAGCGGCCGCACCCTGCAGGGCTCTGTCCACGCCAAGCAGCGCGGTGAGAACGCCTACCGCCGCCCGGGCCGCACGGTGGCATATATCGGTGCCGAGTTCTGGGATACCGTCAAGCGGACCAGCTTCGTCATCGCTGTCCGGGTGGAATCCGAGGGCCCCATGCAGGAGCTTCACCCCGGCGACCAGACCTGGTACATCTCTGAGGACGGCATCACGCTGGAAAAGCTGCCCTTCCTTGATCCGCGCACCGGTGCCCCCAGCGCCAAGGAGGATTTCAAGCCCGCCGTGGGCCGCCTGTCCTACACCCGCAGCCCCAGCGAGGCCCGGGACCGCATCTGCCGCGCGCTGGGCATCGGACGGGCTTCCAGCCCGCTGGGCAAAAAGTTCAACGAAGTGTTCCAGATGGGCACCAGCATGGACGAGATCCCCAATTTCCGGGAGTTCCTGTACCAGTACATCCTGCCCCAGCCGGAGCTGGATCTGGAAGCGCTGCAGGGCGACCGGGTGGAGCTGGAAAACCTCCACGCCGTTCTGGCCGAGGCCCAGACCCGTGCTGCCGCGCTGGAACAGATCGTGGCATATGGCCGGGAAGCTGCTGCCAAAGAGACGGATGCCCTTGTCAACCGGGGTGCGGCCCTGCTGGCCCGCGCCGAAGCGGATGCCGGTGAGGATGCCTCCTGGCAGAGCCATCTGGATGCAGGCCGCCGCCAGCTGGCCGACCTGAACGCAAAATACGAGGCCGCCAAGAACGCCGAAACCGAAGCCCGCCGGGCCTATCTGGCGGCCCACGGAGCGGCCGGTGACAGCGGCGCGAGCCGGGCGCTGGATGCCCTGACCGAGGAGCTGGCCCGGAAAAAGAGCGCACTGGATGCAGCGGCCCGGACAAGGAACGGTCTGGAAGCGACTGCAGATACCATCACCGGCCTGCTGACCCAGCTGAACCGCAGCGGCTTTGCGGTGGAGAAGGAGCTCTGGCCCCAGCGCCTGACAGCGGAACATCTCCCCGCCCTGACCGAGGCGCTGGCCCGCATCGAAAAGCCGCTGGAGGAGCAATATTTTGCTGCCCGGCAGGCTTCGGCGGATCTGGCAAAAGAGCAGGAGGGCCTGCGGGCCGAGCTGAACGCCGTGTCCGGCGGCAAGTGGGTCTACCCCCACGGCGATGCCGCCACCAAAGTGCGGGATGCCGTGAACGCCGAGCTGAAAAGCCGCGGTATGACAGCGGATGCAAAGATCTTCTGTGAGCTGCTGACCGTGGCTGATGAGAGCTGGCAGGACTGTGTGGAAGCCTGCCTGGGCGACCGTCGGTTCGATATCCTTGTGCCGCCTGCCCACTACGCCGCCGCCAAGAGCGCCTTTGTGGCGCTGGGCGACCGGGTGGGGCCCATCAGCCTGCTGGATACCCCGGGCATCCGCAAGGCGGACCGCCATGCGGAGACGGCCCCCGCCGACAGCCTTGCCGCCCAGGTCACCAGCGAGAACCCGCTGGCCGCACAGTATGCGGACACCATCCTGCGCCGCATCGTCTGCTGCGACACCCCCGACACGCTGGAGCATTTCCCCGACAGCGCTACCCGGGACCTGCTGCGCCACCATCCCTTCCGGCTGGAACGCCTGCGCAGGCCCCAGCGCTATATCGGCCTGGATGCCCGCAGGGAGCGTGCCGAAGCGCTGGAAGCACAGCTTGCCGCTCAGGCCGACCGCTGCCGCGAAGCCGCCCAGACCGAAAAGACCCTGAAATCTGCCTACGACCAGTACCAGAACGTTCTGCGGGGCCATGCGCTGGAACAGCTGGCTGAACTCTGGGCCAGCCGGGCCGCGCTGGATGCCGCCCGTGCCGACTACGCCGCGCAGGAGCAGAAGCTGGCGGACTGCCGCGAGAACCCCATGCTGCAGCAGCTCTACCGCGAGGAAGAAGCCCGGGAAGCCGCGTGGGAGACTGCCCGCAAGGCCGTGGAGCAGGTGGGCGGCGATATCCGCGTCTGCGAAAAGCAGATCGCATCCTGTGAGGCGGAGCAGGGCAAGGCGGTGGAGACCGCTACACAGAGCAGGGAGGCGGCAGAGGCATTCTTTGCACAGCACCCGCTGCTGGAGCCTCTGGCACAGGAACGCAAAAAGGGCCTGATGACGGGCGGGCGCACGGCCCGTGCCGCCGCACAGACTGCCGAAAAGGCACAGACCAGGCTGGACGATACCCTGCGATCTTATCTCACTTCCACGCTGGAACCCGCCCAGAGGGATTACAACGAGCACTACGTCTGCGATTATCCGCTGGGTCTGGCCGGGGTGGAGCAGTACCGCGCCCAGCACGACAGCCTTGTCCGGATTGATCTGGAACGCTACGCCGCCCGTCTGGAACAGGCACAGCGGGATTGCAAGGATCGCTTCCGCAAGGATATCCTCTTCCGGATGAAGGATGATATCTTCAACGCCCGCCGCCAGTTCCGGGAGCTGAACAAGGTGATGGAGCAGCTGACCTACGGCGAGGAAGTCTACCGCTTTGAGCTGGAGCCCAGCCGTGACCCCCAGCTGGCCGCCTTCTATCAGGTCATTGTGGACAAGGGCAACCAGCAGATGACCGATGGCGACTCGCTGGACAACCTTGCCGCCACCGCCGACCCCGTCTACGAGCGGCAGGTGGACGCGCTGATGGAAAAGATCATGGCTGATGTGGACGAGAACACCCGGGCCCGGCAGGAGGGCCGCACCGCCTCCGGTGCCACCCTCTCGGATTATGTGGACTACCGCACCTATCTGGACTATGACATCAAGGTGACCAACACCGTTTCGGGCCAGCAGGCCTATCTTTCCCGCGTCAGCCGCGATTCCTCCGGCGGCGAGAACCAGGCTCCCTTCTATGTGGCCATCTGCGCCAGCCTGCTGCAGATCTACCAGAAGAGCGAGAACAGCATCCGCCTTGTCCTGCTGGACGAGGCCTTCAGCAAGATGACCAGTGACCGCATCCGCCCCATGATGGAGCTGTTCCACCGCCTGCAGCTGCAGGTGCTGCTTATCTCCACCGTGGAAAAAAGCACCGCCATCCAGCCCTACTGCGACATTACCTATTCCATCGTGCGCCACGGCGATGCCAACGCCATTGCGCCGTTCTACCGGGCCGGCACCCTTGCCGATGCCCCGGAAAAGGAGACTGAATATGAATAACACCCTTGCAAACATCTGGCTCTTTGCCACCCACTGGACCAAGCTGGATGCCTTTGATACCGAGGAAGAGCTCAACGATGAACTGGAGCTGCTCCAGCGCCAGAGCCTGCCCACCAAAGTCCGTCAGGTCACGGACAAGGAAGGCAGGGAACAGTTCCTCCTTTACGTCAAACAGGCCGACCGCGATTACGCCCGCTACTGCACCGGCTGGCGGCCCGGCGGGATGATGTAATCCACCCCTGCAAAAAGGAGAATCCATGTCAAAACAGAAAATTCAACTTTCGGATCACTTTGATTATTCACGGCTGATCCGTTTTGTGCTGCCCTGCATCGGCACCATGCTGTTCACCTCCATCTATGGCATCGTGGACGGCCTGTGTGTCTCGAACTTTGTGGGCAAAACGGCCTTTGCGGCAGTCAACCTCATCATGCCCGTGCCCATGCTGGTGGGTACCGTGGGCTTTATGCTGGGCACCGGCGGCAGCGCCATTGTGGGCATTACGCTGGGCGAGGGCGATAATGCAAAAGCTGACCGCTATTTCAGCCTGTTCATGTCAACGGCGCTGATCGCTGGCATCGTGCTGTCCGTGCTGGGGATGCTGCTGCTCCGGCCGGTGGCCATGATGCTGGGTGCCGAAGGCGAGATGCTGGACTACGCCCTGCGCTATGGCCGGGTCCTGATGCTCAGCCTGCCCACCTTTATCCTGCAGAATATGTTCCAGAGCTTTTTTGTCACCGCCGAAAAGCCGCATCTGGGCTTTTATTTCACGGTGGGTGCGGGCTGCACCAACATGGTGCTGGACGTGCTGTTGGTGGGCATCCTGCACTGGAGCGTGGAGGGTGCCGCCATTGCCACCATGCTCAGCCAGGTGGTGGGCGGCCTGCTGCCGGTGTTCTACTTCCTCAACCGGAACAACACCAGCCTGCTCCACCTCTGCCGCCCGCAGTTTGAGGGCGGTGTGCTGCTGAAAGCCTGTGTGAACGGCTCCTCTGAGCTGATGACCAACCTTTCCATGTCGCTGGTGAACATCCTGTACAACTATCAGCTGCTCCGCTTTGCGGGCGAGGATGGCGTGGCCGCCTATGGTGTGATCATGTACGCATCCTTCCTGTTCGTGGCGGTGTTTGTGGGCTATGCCGTGGGCAGTGCGCCCATCGTCAGCTACCACTACGGTGCCAATAACCGCAAGGAGGTCAACAACCTCTACTGCAAGAGCCTGAAGCTCATCGGCGTGGTTGCAGTGGGAATGACCATCGGCTCCATGTTCATCATCCCCCATGTGGCCCGCTTCTTTGTGGGCTATGATGAAAACCTGCTCATTCTGACCACCCGGGCCTTCCGGCTCTATGGCCTGAGCTTCCTTATTATGGGGTTCAACGTCTATGCGTCCTCCTTCTTCACGGCCCTGGGCGACGGTGTGACCAGTGCGCTTATCTCGTTCCTGCGCACCCTGCTGTTCCAGGTGGCGGCGGTTCTGCTGCTGCCGCTCCTGCTGGGTATTGACGGCATCTGGTTGGCCGTGACAGCCGCCGAGCTGGCCGCTTTGCTGGTCAGCATCGGCCTGTTCATCACCAGAGACCGGCAGTTCCATTACCGCAAGGCAGAATAACCGCAAACAAAGAAAGGACCCACGGCGGGTCCTTTCTGTTTTCAGAATGTAAATTCCACGAACTCGCAGTTTTTGATGCCTGCCGCCGCGTACTCCTCGTTGGTCATATCGTAAAAATAGGACTGCACCACCCGGGCAATGCCGTTGTGGGCCACCAGCAGGAAAGTCTTGTCGGTGTTGGCCCGGAGCTCGTCCAGCAGATTGTAGATGCGCTGGGCCAGCTGCATCATGCTCTCGCCGCCGGAGTAGCGGTCGGCAAAGTGGGTCTTGGAGATACGGAACTCTTCGCCGTCCCGGGGCGTGCCCTCGTAGCGGCCAAAGCACTGCTCCCGGAGCCGGGGCTCACACCGGGCAGGAATGCCGGTGGCCTCTGCAATGGCCCGGGCGGTGTCGGCGGCGCGGGACAGGGGAGAGTACAGGATCTCATCGATGCGGAGGCCGCTGGCCCGGAGTTTTTCGCCCAGCTCCCGGGCCTGGGCGCGGCCTTTTTCGGTCAGGGGGCTGTCGGTCATGCCGCAGATCTTGTTTTCCACGTTCCACACGGTCTCGCCGTGGCGGGTGAAATAGACCTTGTGCGCCGCCTTGGTCAGCCTGTGATCCCGCAGGGTGACGGTGCTGCCCTCGTTGATGTCCAGCCGGGTCAGCTCAGCATCCGGGTAGGGGAGAACCCGCTGCGTGCCGTCGGCAGCCTCCAGCAGGACATCACAGAGCACGGGCTGGCCCTCGGGCAGCTCCTCGCAGCCATAAAGCTGCTCCTCAATGCGCAGAACGCGGTAGTTTTTTTCTTCCATCCTCTTCGACCTCTTTCGGGCAGATTGTTTCTTACATTATAAAACGGCAGCGGGGCCCCGTCAACGCTTGACAGCCCCGTGTGCCGCCTGATAAACTAGGCGCAAGGGATAAAAACGCCAAAAGGAGAGAAGAAGTTGAACATTACAGAACTGCGGTATCTCGTCGCCATCATGGAATGCGGATCTGTGAGTGCGGCGGCAAAGCGGCTGTATGCCGCTCAGCCCAATGTGAGCAAGGCGCTGAAAAATCTGGAAGAAGAATACCATCTCCGCATTTTTGAGCGGTCATCCACCGGCATGATCCCCACGGAGCAGGGGCGGCATTTCATCGAGCAGGCCGAGCGGGTGCTGCGGGAGGTGGACCGGCTGGACCGGAGCGTGCAGGAGGAGCAGGAGCGCTGCGCCGAACTGCGGGTAATGATCCCCCACGCCACCTATGCCTCCTATGCGGCGGTGGATTATCTGGAGCGGGCAGCATCCATTGAGCGGCTCCACATCCACATCCGGGAGGGCGGCTCCATGGAGGCGCTGGATCATGTCCTGCGGCAGGGGTATCATCTGGCTCTGCTGCGGTACGCCGTGGAGGATGACGAGCACTATACCCATTACTGCGCCCGGCGGGGCCTGAAAATGGAACCCATTATGGATTTTGAATACAGTCTGCTGACCAACCGGGACGGCCCGCTGGCCCGGAAGGAGATCCGCGACCTGTCTGAGCTGGACAAGTATATGGAAATCCTCCACGATGATTTCCAGCTGCCCGGCGAGGAGGGCGGCGACGGTGTGCGCTGGCATGTCAACCCGGAGCGCCGTATCCATGTGTATGAGCGGTGCAGCCAGTTCTCGATCCTGCAGCGGCTGCCCACGGCCTACATGTGGGCATCGCCCATGCCCCGCAGGGCACTGGAGCAGTACCATCTGGTGCTGAAGAAGTGCCCGGCCCAGCGCCAGCAGATGCGGGATGTGCTGGTCTACCCGGACAAGGGCCGCCTGCGTCCCGAGGAGCAGGCCTTTGTGGATCTGCTCCACAAGGAAGCGGCTTCCACCGTAAAATAAAGGGGCTTTCCGGCTAAGGCACGGCAAAGGTTGCTTCTTTTGAAATTGACAAAAAAACCAATAAATGGATGCAAAACCGGGCGAAAATGAGCGCCCGGTTTTATTTTTGCTGATAAATGGTCAAAAAATAAACGGAAAAGCGGCAAAAATTCTTTGCAGCTATATCGGAAACCATATGGCCCCATGCCAGAAAGATATTTCTCCGCTGGAAAAAAGTGTGCTACCATGAGGCCAGAAAAGAGCCCCGGGTATGCGGCAGAATGGGGCCGCGGCCGGCAGGGGCAAAAAGGAGGTTTCTGGTATGATTAGTTTTCTGCTCTGTCTTGCGATCCTGGTGGGCGGATACTTCGTCTATGGCAAGATCGTGGACAATACCTTCGGCCCGGACGACCGTGAAACGCCTGCTGTGCGCATCAATGACGGCGTGGACTATGTCGTGATGCCCCAGTGGAAGCTGTTCCTCGTCCAGCTGCTGAACATTGCGGGCCTTGGCCCCATCTTTGGTGCCATGCAGGGTGCTCTGTGGGGCCCCGTGGTGTTCCTGTGGATCACCTTCGGCACCATCTTTGCCGGCGGCGTGCATGACTACTTCTCCGGCATGATGAGTGAGCGCAACGACGGTGCTTCCATCGCGGAGATCACCGGCAAATACTTAGGCCCCGTGATGCAGAACATCATGCGTGTGTTCTCTGTTGTGCTGCTGATCATGGTGGGCACCGTGTTCGCCGTCGGCCCTGCCGGTCTGATCGTTGAGCTGTGCAGCCAGAGCGGCGCATCCGGCGTGATGACCTCGCTGCTGTTCTGGCTGGTCATCATTCTGACCTACTACTTCATCGCGACCTTTATCTCCATTGATGCGGTCATCGGCAAGATCTACCCCGTGTTCGGCATCTGCCTCATCATCATGGCCATCGGTGTCATCTTTGGCATCTTCACCAACCCGGCTTATACCATCCCTGAGATCTGGGATCACTTTGGCAGCATGCACCCGTCGGGTACGCCCATCTGGAGCTTCATGTTCATCACGGTTGCCTGCGGCGCGATCTCCGGCTTCCACTCCACCCAGTCGCCTCTGATGGCCCGCTGCATGAAGAGTGAGAAGCAGGGCCACTTTGTGTTCTACGGTGCTATGGTCTGCGAGGGTGTCATTGCCCTGATCTGGGCCGCTGCAGGCTGCTCTCTGTACGAGGTCACTGATGGCCTGAACACCGGTCTGGCACAGGCACTGGCAATGGGTCAGTCCAAGGCCATCTATGATGTCTGCTCCAAGACCATGGGCGGCGTGGGCATCGCACTGGCCATGATCGGCGTGGTCGTCTGCCCCATCACCTCCGGCGATACCGCCTTCCGTTCTGCCCGCCTGACTCTGGCCGACTGGTTCAAGATCGATCAGGACAGCTACGGCAACCGCCTGAAGCTCTGCATCCCTGTGCTGGGCGTGGGCGCTTTCCTGGGCATCGGCAACGCGCTGGGCTTCATCAACTACACCGTGATCTGGCGCTACTTCAGCTGGACCAACCAGACACTGGCCATGATCGTTCTGTGGGCCGCTTCCATGTACCTGTTCAAGGAGAAGAAGAACTACTGGATCACCGCAGTGCCCGCCACCTTTATGAGCGCCGTGTCCGCTACTTACTTCGTGCTGGCTCCCGAGTGCCTGGGCGGCCTGCTGAACCATAAGACTGCTGAGGGCGCTACCGTCTATAACACCGCAGTTGCTTACCCGGTGGGCATCCTCTTTGCGATCGCTATGCTGGCGCTGTTCATCTATGCAACCAAAAAGCAGACAGTGAAAAAGACTGCATAATTGACATTTCCCCCTCTTCATCCATTCCGATACCCATTCACAACCGCAAAGCCGCCTGCCGGGCCGTCCGGCAGGCGGCTTTTGCTTGTGCAGAGAAACGACGAATTGCGGCAAAAAGAACAGGAATGCAGACAAGGTGCACAAAAATGTGCCAAAAAGTTTGGCAGGGTGCACTGAAAACTGAAAACCACCCGCTGAAACGATTTCGGAAAAGAAGTTTTGCCGAGGATACGTTAAAAAATATTTGCCGGGATTCCCGGGAACGGCTGACTTATATAGTTTTTGATATAAGGGCCATTCTGGAAGGATATTACCAGATTTATGAAGATTGTGTTAACATAGGGCCAAGGAATGGCCGTGACGGGGCAGAATGGGGCTCCGGGCACGGACGATAAAAGGAGGTTTCTGGTATGATTAGTTTCTTACTCTGTCTGGCGCTCCTGATCATCGGCTACTTTGTCTATGGCAAGATCGTTGACAATACGTTCGGACCGGACGACCGCGAAACTCCTGCTGTGCGCATCAACGATGGCGTTGACTACGTTGTGATGCCCCAGTGGAAGCTGTTCCTCGTCCAGCTGCTGAACATCGCAGGTCTGGGACCCATCTTTGGTGCACTGCAGGGTGCTCTGTGGGGCCCCGTGGTGTTCCTGTGGATCACCTTCGGCACCATCTTTGCCGGCGGCGTGCATGACTACTTCTCCGGCATGATGAGCGAGCGCAACGACGGCGCTTCCATCGCTGAGGTCACCGGCCGCTATCTGGGCCCCGTGATGCAGAACATCATGCGTGTGTTCTCTGTGGTGCTGCTGATCATGGTCGGTACCGTGTTCGCAGTGGGTCCCGCAGGCCTGATCGTGACCCTGTGCAAGAACGGCGGTATGTCCGGTCTGCTGACCACCACCTTGTTCTGGCTGATCATCATTCTGGCCTACTACTTCATCGCAACCTTTATTTCCATCGATGCCATCATCGGTAAGATCTACCCCCTGTTCGGCATCTGCCTGATCATCATGGCAGTGGGCGTTATCTTTGGTATTTTCACCAACCCCGCCTACACCATCCCCGAGATCTGGGCAAACTTCAGCAATATGCACCCCTCCAACACCCCCATCTGGAGCTTCATGTTCATCACCGTTGCCTGTGGTGCAATCTCCGGCTTCCACTCCACCCAGTCGCCTCTGATGGCTCGCTGCATGAAGAGTGAGAAGCAGGGCCACTTCGTATTCTACGGTGCAATGGTCAGCGAGGGCGTTATCGCTCTGATCTGGGCCGCTGCCGGCTGCGCACTGTACACCATCACCGACGGCAAGATGGTCGGTCTGGCCGAGGCTCTGGCTGCCGGTCAGTCTGCCGCTATCTACGACGTCTGCCTCAAGACCATGGGTAAGGTTGGCGTGGCACTGGCTATGATCGGTGTCGTTATCTGCCCCATCACCTCTGGTGATACCGCGTTCCGTTCCGCTCGTCTGACCTTGTCCGACTGGCTCAAGATCGATCAGGACAGCTACGCAAACCGCCTGAAGCTCTGCGTTCCCGTTCTGGGCGTGGGCGCATTCCTGGGCATCGGCAATGCACTGGGCTTCATCGACTACACCGTCATCTGGCGTTACTTCAGCTGGACCAACCAGACGCTGGCTATGATCGTCCTGTGGGCTGCTTCCATGTACCTGTTCAAGGAGAAGAAGAACTTCTGGATCACCGCAGTGCCCGCTACCTTTATGAGCGCTGTGTCCTGCACCTACTTCGTGCTGGCTCCTGAGTGCCTGGGCAAGATGATCAACACCTATGCAGACGGCAAGCTGGTGGCTTACAACACCGCAGTTGCATATCCCATCGGCATCGTCTTCGCAATTGCTATGCTGGCGCTGTTCATCCATGCAACCAAGAAGAACACCGAGAAGAAAGCCGCATAACCCATTCATAGCGGCAATTTCTCAGTAAAACAAACCGGCCGCTGTCAGCTCAGCGGCCGGTTTCCTGTTTTTGGCTAAGAGTGCGGGTTGGGCCTTGCATTTTCTTTGCCGGAGTGGGAAAATGGGTACAAACAAAAACGCAAAAGAGGGATGAACGTTATGCTCTTCAAACCTGCACAATTGGGCCTTGCCAGGCTCGACCCCGCCGAGTTGGCGGCCGACCGGAAAGCCTGCAAAAAGATCGGCCCCTGCGGCGTGGGCAAAAAAGCCCTGTATCTGAACAGCTTTTACATCGACCGCCGCTACTACCTGCCCTACACCAGCATCACCCGCGTGTTCAAGCGGGTGGCCATGAGTGCGGGCGGCTTTACCGGCAAGGGAATGTTTGCCTCCATGGCCTACCTTGTGGTGGAGTACGACGGCGGCAAACAGAAGCAGTGCAACTTCAAGGACGAGCGGGACGTGGATACCCTGCTGGAGCTGCTGGCAAAGCAGCAGCCCCAGATCCGGCTGCTGAGTGCCGCCGGGGAGCAGGCGTTGCAGAAAAAGGCTGAGGAAAAGGCCGCCCGCAAGCTGCCGGAGCTGTCTGACGATGCCAAACACACCGTGACGGTCCTGCGCAGGGCAAAGGAGTATCTGGACGCAAAGCCCGAGCTCTCCAATGAGCTCAGTGCTGCCCAGCGCCGCAAGCGCGCCCAGCTCAAGAGCAAGCCGGTCTACCGCTATGTGGCCCTTGCCATCTTCCTGTTCGGAACGGCTGCTGCAGCCTACGGCCTGTACGCGGTGTTCACCCACACCGGCAGCTACGGCGTGTACTTTGCACTGTTCGGCTTTGCAGCCATCTTCCTCTTTTCCAGCTATAACATGCTGCCCACGGCGCACAATAACAACAGCGCCATTATGAAGCGGGCCGATCAGGCCGATGCCGCCATGGCGGAGTATGTGAAGCACTACCCCAACGGCAGCTTCCCGGTGCCCAGCTGTTATGCCCACCCGATCGTCCTCAAGCGGATGATCGATGCCGTGGAGGAAGGTCAGGCCGTGACCACCGCCGAGGCACTGGATGCCGTCAAGGCCCGCCTGCAGGCCGTCAATGCGGATGTGCAGGTGGAGCAGGAGGAGTACGACGAGATCGTCGCCATCAAAGCACTGTTCCTGAACCACGATTATCAGTAAAACTGACCCTCTCTGTCATCGCTGTGCACTGCCACGCTTTGATGGAGAGGGTTTTTCTTGCGTTGTGCGGCGCTTCGTCTTATAATGAGCACAGAGAGTATTTTTGGAAAAAACAGGAGGTTCCCTATGGATATGGTCACATTGGGGCGCACCGGCATCACCGTGAACAAAAACGGCTTTGGTGCCCTGCCCATCCAGCGCATTTCCCAGGAGGATGCGGTCTTTCTGGCCCGCAAGGCTTACAAGGCGGGCATCCGCTTCTTTGATACCGCCCGCGCTTACACCGACAGCGAGGTGAAGCTGGGCGAAGCCTTTGACGGCATCCGCTCCGAGGTCTACATCGCCACCAAGACCGCTGCCCAGAACGCGGAGGAGTTCTGGAAGGACCTGCACACCTCCCTGAACAATTTGCGCACCGACTATGTGGACATCTACCAGTTCCACAACCCATCCTTCTGCCCCAAGCCCGGTGACGGCTCCGGCCTGTACGAAGCAGCGCTGGAGGCCAGGGAAAAGGGGATGATCCGACACATCGGTATCACCAACCACCGCCTGTCCGTGGCCAAGGAAGCCATTGAGAGCGGCCTGTACGAGACCCTGCAGTTTCCGTTCAGCTATATTTCCGGTGAGCAGGAGCTGGAGCTGGTGCAGCTGTGCAAGGAGCACGAGATGGGCTTTATCGCCATGAAGGGCCTGTCCGGCGGTCTCATTACCAACAGCGCCGCCGCCTATGCCTTTGAAGCGCAGTTTGAGGGCGTTCTGCCCATCTGGGGCGTTCAGCGGGAAAAGGAGCTGGACGAGTTCCTCTCCTACATTGATAACCCGCCCCGGATGGACGCAGAGCTGTCTGCGGTCATCGCCCACGACCGGGAGGAGCTGTGCGGTGAGTTCTGCCGTGGCTGCGGTTACTGTATGCCCTGCCCGGCTGGCATCGAGATCAACAACTGCGCCCGCATGAGCCTGCTGCTCCGGCGCTCGCCTTCGGCAGAGCATCTGAGCCCTGCCGGTCAGGCCAAGATGAAGAAGATCGAGGGCTGCCTGCACTGCAACCAGTGCAAGGCCAAGTGCCCCTACGGGCTGGATACGCCCGCCCTGCTGGCCCGCAACTATGAGGACTATAAGCGGGTCCTGGCCGGGGAAGTCAAGGTGTAACAGAGAAAACAAAAAAGATGGATGCCGCACGACATCCATCTTTTTTGTTTTACAGCGAAGAGGGAATCGGCTCCCGGAAGATCTTCATGGCCTGCTTGTAGCAGTGGATGAAATAGAGGATCTCCGCAATGGCGGTCAGAGCCCAGGAGCAGGGGTAGAGCAGGTAGAGCGAGGGGATGGTGTGGAAGTGGGCGAAGATGGTGTATACCCAGATCACCCGGAACACACAGGAACCCATGATGACGATGACAGTGGGCACCACGGTCTTGCCCAGACCGCGGGAAGCGGCAATGGTGCAGTCCATAAAGGCGGAAATGCAGTAGGCCAGCGCCATGACACCCACACGCTTCATACCGGCATCGATGACGGCGCTCTCGGTGGTGAAGAGTGCGAGGAACTGCCGCCCGAACAGGAACAGGCCGCCGCCCAGCGCCAGCCCCACGCCAAAGGAATAGGCCAGCGAGATGAAGTAGCTTTTTTTGACACGGTCGGGCTTGCCTGCGCCGTAGTTCTGGCTCATAAAGCTGGCACAGGCCATGTAGAAGGCAGCCATGCAGTCGTAGATGAGCGGGTCAGCGTTTGCGGCGGCGCTGTTGCCCTTGACCATGAGGGAATCAAAGGAGTTGACACCGGCCTGGATGAACAGGTTGGCGATGGCGAAAATGGCGTTCTGGAATCCGGCAGGCAGGCCCAGCGCCAGAATGCTTTTGGTCATGGCGGGGTCGAGCTTTGCTTCCTTGAAATGGAGGGCGTAGCAGTCCTGCACCCTGGTCAGGGCGTGGAGGATGAGCCCGGCAGAAACACACTGGGAAATGGCACTGGCCAGCGCCACGCCTGCCACGTCCAGGTTGCAGACGATGACAAAGAACAGATTCAGAAGGATATTCAGCACACCGGCAAAGCTCAAGATGTACAGCGGCTTTTTGGTCTCACCGATGGCGCTGAACACGGCGTTGCCGAAATTGTACAGAGCCAGCGCCGGCATACCCAGAAAATACACCCGCAGGTAGAGGATCGCACCCGGCAGCAGGTCCTCCTTGGTGTTCAGCAGCCGCAGCATGGCAGGGGAGCCCAGCAGGCCCACAACCAGCAGGATCACGCCTGCGATCAGGCTGACGATCAGGGCCGAGTGGACGGTGTCGTGGACATCGTTCGGGTGTCTGGCTCCGTAGAAGCGGGCCACCAGCACGTTGATGCCGTTGCCCAGGCCGATGAGAAAGCCGGTAAACAGCGTGACAAAGATGCTGGTGGAGCCCACCGCGCCCAGCGCTGTGGAGCCCGCAAACCGCCCCACCACGGCCACGTCCGACATGTTGAATAAGACCTGCAGCAGGTTGGATAATGCCAGCGGCAGGCTGACCAGAAGGATCTGCTTTGCCAGCGGGCCTTCTGTCAGGGATCTTGTGCTAGATTTCATGCTCTCTTTTTCCTTTTTCAGTCCTAAACCGTGCCCGCGCACACCGGGGCACAACACCTATTATAAGAGATGCGCACACTTTTGCAAGATGAATCTTTCAAAAAGGAAGAACAGAATGCATCAGCGTCTTGCTGGCGCGGGATCGGGCACGGAATCCGGATACAGAGCTGCCAGACGGCTTGATTTTTGCCTCCGGCTGTGCTATACTACATTACACTGGTTTGCCAGTAATGTGCGATCGTAGCTCAGCTGGATAGAGCGTTCGGCTCCGACCCGGAAGGCCAGAGGTTCGAATCCTCCCGGTCGCACCAAACAAAGAAAATCCGAATCTTTTCTCGATGGGAGGAAAGGTTCGGATTTTTTGTTATCTTTGGAAATGGGAGTGCCGCAGCTCCTCAGCCACCCTTCCGGTTTCGCTGCCAGATGCGGTAAAGTCCGTCCGTGATCAGATACTCGCGGTATTCGATCGGCGTGCGGCAGGCCTCCCGGATGGTGCGGGGCAGGTTGCCGGTGGCATAAAAGCGGATATCCGGGCCAAGCTCTGCCTGAAAACGCTCGGCCAGCCCATCCAGCAGCCCGGCGGTGCCCAGCACAAAACCGTTCTGTAAGCAGGCGGAGGTGTTCTTACCCAAGATCGAGGAGGAAGCCGGAGCGGAGAGATCGATCTGGGGCAGCTGGGCAGTTTTTTGCACCAGCGCGGAAAGGGAGAGCTGCGGTCCGGGCAGAATGACACCGCCCACCAGTTCCTGTTTGCCGTTGACTGCCATGATGGAGATGGCGGTATCTGCCGAGATGACCGCCAGCGGTCCGGGCCCCTCTTCCAGTGCGGCCACAGCACCGCATAGCAGCTCTGCGCCCAGTTGGGCAGGGTTGTCCAACCGCAGCTTGATGCCGCTTTTCAGGCCGGGGCCAACGGTCAAGAAGCGGGCAGAGCAGAGCATCCGCAGCGCACCCAATACCCGGCCTGTCAGTGCGGGCACCACACTGCCCAAAATGCCGCCCTCGATCCGCTCGGGGGCAACCTGATATAAGGAGAGCAGATTCAGCAGGTTCATGGCGTATTCGTCCACCGTTGCGGCCGGGCTGGAATGCAGCCGCCCGCTGAACTGCAGGGTGTCATGTTCGTAGCTGGCAATCGTGATGTGTGTGTTGCCGATGTTGACCGTAAGGATCATGGTTGGGGTCTCCTCCGCTCTATAATGTAATTATATAATATAACACTGCCCCGGAAACTGCAAGGGCTCTCCCCTTGGCAAAGGGGAGACGAAATGGCCGTGGCCATTTCGG
>ENA-UEQN01000215-UEQN01000215.1-human-gut-metagenome-genome-assembly--contig:-NODE-215-length-56560-cov-46.770214_pt1 | contig 56560 bp, 66 predicted proteins | sample MGYA00242940_ERZ507944 | MGnify/ENA primary metagenome ERZ507944 (study PRJEB26167, sample SAMN06115449) | human gut metagenome | host: Homo sapiens | place: China:Fujian | collected 2015-08-20... | reverse complement strand
CTCTGCAAGGCTATCGTCAACTTTCTTAATAACTTCACTAACTTTATCAACTACTTCACCAGTAGTTTCTTTGAAGTCTGCAACTTTATCTACTATTTTTGTCAGCACTCCCAATTGTTCACTGTTCATTGATTTAGTCAGCTTATTAGTACCAGAACTTCTAATAAATCCAGTAATCAATGCAACAAGTGAGCCGAGCGTCGTTGCAAGAGTACCAACAGTTAACCATTCGGGAAGTTGAAAATCTGCAATTGTTGTAAGTAACACATTCATACAATAGTGTCCTCCTTAAATTTACGAACATACATATAGCCTGTCAATGTCTTATAAAATGTTAAGTCTTCTGCCCAATCAAGTATCATTTTGGGAGTTATCTCATAACAATTTTCAATCTCAAAATATTTATCAAGACGCGCAGTTACTTCTTCTAATTCTTTGCGATACATTTTTTCACGTTCGATAGCTGAAGCATTCTGCATCTCTTGAGTTTTCAAATATATATTGGTCATATCAATCATGTCAATCCACCTCGAAGTATTCTATACTTCATAGATATACTACAAATTTTAGGTTTAGTCAAGGCCTCATATTCGTCATCTTCAAACTTTCTATTTCGCATTATCAATTGAAGATAATTATAATTAGCAATCATTGTTCTACATGCATTATTCGTAACTCTTTCAACGCTCGATGTCGTTACTTGTGGCGAAGTATTTGCATATTTTCTTGAATATATATTGAAGTAATATTCAAAGTTTACAAGAGTTTTATCAGTGAGCGCATCATCTGGTATATTGTAATCATCAAAAACAAATGTAGTAAATAATAATTGTTTTCTAAAATCCAGTGTGCCGAATAGCAAAATTGCACTCTCCCATTGCCACTCTATTTGATGAATTACTTTATTTGTAGTTAATTTATCAGCATAAATTTCGTAATCAATGACGCCAGTTGAATAAGTAAATTGGTCTTCCGCAAAGCTATAAATACCTTGGTCTTCACCTATACCACCAATAATACTTAAATCAATTACTGCCATAATTTTAACATTTGTTTCTGTCTGAGTAATTTGTCTAACTTCCTTGAAAGGAAATTCCCAGTACCACCAACTACTTGTTGAACTATCAAATATTACAGCTGGAGTATTGTCTGTAGATTTTGCTCTATTCAAAAAGAATATAGTTAAATAATGATATGTTGCAATTTCGACATGCGAAGTAGTCTCCAACAAAGACCTTATCATTTCTCGCATATTCAATGTCATAGGGACTAATAAACGTTCATCTGATTGAATATTTTCTTTCATTTCAATACTACAAATATCTTCAGCAGTAACAACAGATACAGCACTGGTTATAGGAAGAGTAATTATTGCATTATCAAAATCACATCCTTTTGATTTGGCAGTATTTGTACAAAGCCATCGGTATTCTGTACCATCTTCAGTATTTACTGTAGCTTTATATATCAAATATGCACCTTCATTATGAAACACCCAAAAACTTGTATCAGATACTCGCATTGCAGCAGTGAGTCTTTCTGTAAAAGCATAATACTTCATAGGGTCAAAATATTCAATAGTAATATGACCATTTGCTGAACCAGTACCAAAGACATGCTTATCCGTTACAAACCAATAATACCCATCAAGAAAGAAACTCGTTAAAATATTTTCATTGAACTGGGATAATACTGGAATTTTGTCGGTTGGTCTATCGACAGGCGTATCTGTTGGCTTAATAGAGCGCAGTATTAATTTTGGATATTGCAAAACATTATTGACACTTGAATAATACGAGCATAATGCTAATTTAGTACCGTCATCATTTATTGAAGCTTGATTATATATGCCATCAAAGATGTATTGTTGTTGTACATATGTTTCTAAGTCTATAGTATATACTTTTGTTGTATCACTCGGTATTGCATATGTTGCAATGTTGTCGCATATACTCGTACTATGACCATAGTGCGTTGCATCTACACCAGAATGAATTTTTAATTCATATATATCATCATTTGCATCAACAATTTCATGCTTTTTATTATCTAAAATATATAGATTACCATATCGCGAGTCTGCCAATATTGCAATTTCAGTAGAACAATATGGCTGCGATAAAAATGAATTTGGTTTAGAACTTGAACCGTATAATCCAAAATCGCCATCAAATGCTTGTTTCCCAGTCTTATATTCCCAGCCAGAATATACATAACTATAACTTGGCTCATACGGGCATACTAATATGAAATATCTATTGGTTGCAAGAAACTTAAGATAAACCGAACGTGCATAGGTTATACCAAATAATAATTCTTTTGTATACTTCACTTTATTTTCTAAATAGATGCGTAATACTGGTGAAATACTTGCAGATGTTGATACAGTTACCCAGTAGTTATCAAATAATGGATATGCAAATATATAATCTGTAGATTTTGTTTCACTATTCGATGATAGCAATGTCATTGAGCCACTTAAAGAAATACTATATCGTCTCATTTCAGCTTTGTTAGAATTTTCAAAACAGACCGTTAATATGACACTCTCTTCACTATCAGATTTATCATCTATTGTGAATTTACATGTGCTAAAAGGAATTTCATCAGTTTCTAATCTCGGAATATCTGTAACATACCATTGATAATTCTTATAAGTATATAATTTGATAAGAGTATCGGACATTGCAAGAAATTGTCCAGACTTTAGTTGAATTATCCTTACCCCTTTAAGATTAAAGTTTATCTCAGTAACATCTTTAATAGATATATTTTCATAGTATTCATCTGTTCTAATACCTGCAGGTAAATCATAAGTACGATTATAAGTTTTATCGTTCAATATATTATATAATTCAAAATTAGGTTTACCTTGGTCATTTATTTGAATTTCACCAACAACTTGTTCAAATTTATCATCTTTATCAAGTTTCCACAGTTGAAGACCTTTTTTATCGTTTCGATTTATCAAAAAATAAAGTCCATCTGCAGTTTCTTGCATTGCAACTCTGCTATTACCGTCAATACCGACTTGATGCCCTCTACCTGTAGCATTGTTAAAAATATTTAGTGTAGATAAATCATCACTTACGCGTGTAATATAAGCAAGCCCATAACTTGTTTGTGCAAACCACATTGTATCTATCATATTTGCGATATTATTTTTTGTATCTTTGTCGCACCATACTTGCGGTCTAATTGTTAAGTTACCAAGTTCATCGCGATAAACATTCTTGCAATTGTAAGTAGAATTTTGGTCGGCAGCAAGCGGATTATCATAAACTTGTAAACCTGCTACATTATTAATGTTGAAATATTGTACATTATCAAGTTTATTATAATCTGCCGGAAGTCTATGTTGGATGGGTTCACGTCGATAAATATTATTCATTAATACCACCCCTTACTTGAATGATACTCCCTCGGCCTTTCATTCCTATGAGTATTGATTGATGCAAGCAATACTTCAAATTCGTTCATTTCTTCAATTGAACGTACTTTATCATCGAGCACCAATAATTGACCTGCAACATAATGCGGAACTAATTGACCTGCAATATCTGGTATATCATAAGCGCCTTCGCCAGTCACTCTTGAACCAATTACCGGTACATTTTCTACTTTATAGTTATCACTATTTGTAGGTATCATAATACCTTCTGCAAAGACTACTCTACTATAATTTATGCCACCTTCAATAATTCTTGGATAAAGCGCATTATAGAATATATGATATTCATATGGAGAATTCAAATATTCACCAAGTTTCAGTTGAGTATCTACTTCTCCACCAGTTAAAATTATACCATCAGTACCTATGAAATCAGTCAATATAAAAGCTTTGCCATTCAAATAGGCATTTTGTTCATCGGCAAAGGATATAAAATCTGGAGGCATAGTAAGTTTTGCGGGCAGAATATCTGGAGTTAATCTTACAACATACTCTCTAAGATTAGGCAAAACACTATGAGCAATGCGGAATAATGCCTCATTAACAATCCTTGGTATTTTATCCGTATAATGCAAACGATTTGCTTCTTCAAAAGGCATATTAAGTATATCGTAAGTTCTTTGCTTAATTTCTTCGTATGTCATAACGTCTCCTTAAAATTAGTGCCCGTCAACACTGCTGTCAACGGGCACATTTATTGTTTATCTTAGCCTGCAGTCACGCCAGTATAAACAGTAGGATTATTCGTAACCTCAAACGTAGAAAGGTCAATGAACGTTGCATTGGAGTCTGTAATAGTCTTCGTTGCAGAACTACCTTTAGCATATTTCGTGGTTGCACCAGAATAAGCTTTTGCAGACAAATTTTCAAGGTCACCGAACGCAATATAGATACATGCGTACGGGTCACAAGCCGCTGCCTTAAATCTTGCACGACCATACCAAACCATCGTATCATTGCCATCCTGCAAATAACTCTTAACAGTGAGAGGAACTCTATCCCAAAGAGTAAAGCCAAGTTCAGTACTATTTCTGGACGGGTCCATAATCAACATACCCATTTCTTTGGGACCAAACCCGGGCTGATTTGCAAGGTATGCCCATTCAACAAGTTGATACTGGTCACCGGACAAAGGACCTTCAAGAGGACCTTCTGTCAAACTTGCGCCAAGAGCTGCACGAATAGATTTTGCAAGCATTGCATTCGGAGGCATAACAATCTTAGAATAATTAAGAGGAACAAGACGTCCATCATAATCACGGTGCTGCATACCAAGCTCTCTGATTTTATCAAGAACAAATCTAATCTGGTCATAAACTGCCATGTTATCTGCAGTAACACCAGTATCAGGATTAACCTTCAGAAGATTAAGTCCTTTGTCCATGGGATGACCATCGTTATCAAGTTTGCCGCCATAAACAAGATATTTATTACTCTGAGGAGGCGTTGCATAAGTACCAGCCGCAACAGTGTTACCCGGTGCAATAGTATCAGCAGCACCTGCATTTACCCAAGGTTCCTGACCAGTCATTTCAATGAAATCATTGGCATCTGCAACCTTCACAGACGTGTAATGATATCTATGGAAATACTGCTGCTTAGGACCATCAATTTCAGCATTAGTAGTATCAATTGCAGATACTGCAAACTTTTTACCGCCATATACATAACTGGTACCAAGAGCACCGGCCACAGTCGCTGCACAATACTGCTCGCGAGTTCTTGCGTAGTTGGTAGCAAATTCTGCAACCTTTTTGTTAATCTCAAGGTCGCGGTTATCTTCGAGAGCTTCCTGAGAAATAGCAAAAGAATCTTTCCACGTCTGAGCAGTGAACGTAATTCCATACGAATCTTCCCAGTCATGAAGCTTTGCAATTTCCATATCTTCGGAAGGTCTAAAGCCGCCGTGCGTTACAGACGTATGATAGCTTTCAGAATAGCCAGTGAGAGTCTTGTTTACAAAAACTTCATTAATCTTACTTCCTCTCTGAAATTCTTCTACCTGATTTTCAAGAAGCATAGGAATACTCAATCCGAGTACGTTGAACGATGAGTCTTTAATTGCTTCACTGATATTGAATATAATAGCCATTATTTAACACCTCCAGTAACAGTCGTATAGAATTGTTTAGCCCAATTCTGCTGAGGGCGTCTAACAACAAGGTTGTCTATCATACCCTGGTCTCTCAAAATAACACCAACAAAGCAATAATCCGTAGCATCTGCAGGAAGAGGAATTTCTGCAAGCAAATAATACGTATGTCCAGCAGTCCAAGCTACTTCGGATTTGTCAGCAAGAACTGCTGCAGCTCCAGTAGAATTTGTAACATCAATGATAGAACCAACATCTTTAGCACCAAGCCCAGACGTTGCGGTATAGCCATCGTTGTTGGTAGCACCTACACCACCAGTAACAGACGACTTAAGATGAACGAGTTTAGTAGTAGGATAATTAAACCGTTCATATCCATAAATAGCTGCCATAATTTACCTCACTTAAATTTTCATTTCTGGATGTTTTGCCAAAAATTCTTTTACTTTGTCATCACTTGCATTTGGCATATATTTTCTAATCTGAGAAATCTGTTCTTTTGTTACAACAACAGGTTCTACAGGTACTCCACCACTTCCAGGGAGCGGAGTCAAGTGCGACGTTGATTTTTTAGTTATCGCGGCAGGGTCCACTGTAGGTTTCTTACCGGATGCAAGTTCATCATAGTGTGCAGCAACATAGGCTTTGTCAAGAGAAATACCTTTCTCCATCAAAGATTTTGTATCAGCATCGAGCTCGTCGATAGAGGTAATGTTAATACCATACTTTGCATTCAATTTCATAAGTTCTGCTTCAGCCTTTGCTCTTTCGGCTTCTGCAATAAGCTCTCGTGCTCTCACAACTTCAGGATGAGTTTTAATTGCATCATCAATGATAGGTTTACCAACCGTAGGGTCAATCCCAGCATCAAGTAACTTTTTGTCCAAACCAGTATTAAGCGCAGCTTCCCAAGAGTCATAGCCCATTGCTTTGGCCAATTCAGCACGGTCTTTGTCTCGGATAGCATTAATACGTTTAGATACAATCTTAGTAATAGTTTCTTCATCTACAGCCGGCGTCACTGTAGCTGTTGCTTCTGCAACATTTTCGCCTTGTTCATTTTCTAACATACATTTCTCCTTTATGGGCGATTTTGGGTGGAGTCCCATTGGCAGCCCTCTAAAAATTATAATGCTTTATAAAATTTTAATCATGTTTATTTAATCAATTTATTATCAAATAATTATGAGGATGAACTAAATCACCCTCATAACCTGCTATTCAACTATCCAATAACAATCTACATACTTATCACCACAATCCCAAGTATCTTTTATTTCTCCATATACAGACACAGTTAAGTGCTGGTGTATACGAATAATAACCTTCTTGTCGCTGTGACGCCTTGCAACATCATTCACAGTTTCTTCATTTTTACAAGTATATCTTTTGTAGCCAAACATACTTTTCAAAACTTGATTGTAGCAACAAACACAAAGTTTATCACAATTACGTTCTTTAGCAACATAATTCAATAGTCTGGCCGTAGCATCATAGTCCAAACCTGTGGCTGTACTTATTGCCCTATAAACACAATCGCTGATATCAACATTTGCTGGGTTCCTATTATAATAGGAATAGTTACTCATTGTCAGCGATGCAGTAATAGTAAAGCGCCAGTTTTTCACAGGGTTCGGGACCATCTTCATCTTCGAGAAATGCTTTGGCAAGTTCAACATAAAAGTCAGATTCTCTATCCGGAGGAATAAACTTTCTGAGTACTTCGCAATAGTCAGAATACAACATATTCGCAGTCATACAAAGTTCTTTCTCGTCATAATCTTCAAACTTCATATTATCTTCTTGCGCGGCCTTCATTATTTCTTTCATGTCAAAATGAGGACCTTCAGTACCGTCAGCATTCTGAAGATTATGTTTCCATCTCATAATATCAGACTTATCAAGAGACAGTGTTTCACCTCTATCTCTACGACGATAACGTCTGCTTCTACTATACCTGCCGGTACCTTTCACGCCTCTACGACCATCGCGTTCATACTCTTCGCCGTCATAACGTTCACGTTCATCGTAACGCATATCATCACGTCCGTAATCTCTGCCACGACCTCTTCCTCGAGTACTATCACGACCATACATATCATAGCCGTACATGTCATTCTCACGACCACCAAGACGGTCTTCAAGAATTTGTCTTACTAAACTATTCATAATAAGCCTCCTTAAGCACCAGTAGTGAGCGCAGGTGTCGGCGTAGGAGCCGGAACAGCCGCGAGCCTATTATCAGGTGCGCATGATAAATTTCTAAGTACTTTGAACACTGCAGATGTTGCATTTGTAGCAACACAAAGCGGATATCTGGTACGAGTACGTACTGCACATGCAGTAACCTGCGAACAATCGCATCTAACCATTGGATATAATGTGGCAGTTTCACCACCAATCGAAATGGCGACTGGCATATTAATAGTAGCCGTAGTAGGAATGTTCTGAGCTATTACAAGACAAAATTTCCCATGATTAGGATATGCTCCTGTGGGAATATCTATAACAAGCGTATCAGAAACAATTGACACTCCAGTACTGATTATAAGCCTGGGACAAAGTTTGCAACTCGTGTTACACGACATAATTAGCCTCCTTGTTCAAGAGAGGTACAGTTAAGTACCTCTCCGAAATTTTAATTTAGCAGCCGCAGCCACACCCGCAGCCACCACCATTTCTACCGAATGCACTTTCATAAGGCGAGCAAGTGATATACGCAGGGGAAGCAACAGGGCGAAGCGTATTAATAATCGTATTCGTCTGAGCATTCTGCGACAACTGAGCAGTAAGCTGAGCATTCTGTGCCTGCAAACTGGAAATCTTTTCGTTGGTCAAGAAACCAAGAATTGCATTAGTGCTTTCTCTCTGACCATCTATAATATCTCTCGTACTATTGCAAATGGATTGCTGAATTGCGCAAGTATTAGTAGCCATATTATAGTTTACACTATCAATAGCTCTCTGCGTCTGACAGCAGCAATTCTGCATTTCATATCCAAGATTAGCAATGCCCATATTAGTCTGATTTGCACTCGTAAGAATTGCCGTATTCACACCATTGAAGCCCTGGCAAAGAGACTGCTGAATTCCAGCCTGACCGAGTTTAATATCATTAAGACCGCCAAGAGTAGCGCTGCTTGCAAAACCACCAGCGACATCGTTCGTCGTAGCAAGTTTACCGATATCATAACCCATTTGCTGACCTCCACCATTTCCATTGCCACCCCAGGCACCATTTCCACCCCAACCGAATAAAGCAAAGAGAACTATAATCCAAATCCATTCTCCACCCCAGCCCATTCCGTCGCGACTGTTATTGTTGCCTTGACCGATAGCATAACCTTCTGCGAATCCATCATTCATAATGGTATTCTCCTTAAAATTTATTTATATAAATTCTCCTGCCGTACGCTCAGGAAAATAAATATCTTACTTACGTCCTAACATTTGCATTATTTGGTTAGGATTTATACCTCGTTGCTGAAGCATACTCATAGCTAATTGCTGAGGACTTTGTCCACCTTGCAATAGGCCATTTAATTGTTGAGCCATCTGAGGATTTTGTTGCATCATACTATTTATAAATGCTTGAGGATTTCCTTTTGCCTGTTGTATCATATTCATTATATTTTGCATCATAGGATTTCCACCAGCTTGTGCCTGTGTAGGCATAGGAATAGGAGGTACATTACCCATTAAACTTGGCATATTTATTCTCCTTTGCTCTCAAGAGCACTTAACCGTTCTTCAAGTTTAGCGATACGTTCTTTGTAATCATCTTCAATAGGCGCTTGTTTATCATTGGTAACCGCAAGTTGATAAGAACAAGTAGTAGAAGATTTTCTACCTTCGCCATCGGTAACAACACGATAAAATAAATTTTTATCTTGGTCAAAATATACAATATCTGTATTTCTTTCAGACGGTTTCATTAAGGCTTCTTCTAAACCGGTAACAAGAATTTTATTTGTTCTTGAAACAGACTCTTGTGGTATTGGTTGTTGTACAGGAGGTTGGGCTCCATACTGCGGATACTGTGGGTATTGAGGAACTGTTTGGTTATTCATATACCCAGGATATCCAAAAGGATTTGGATAATTGTTGAAATATGCCATTATAACTCTCCTTCAAGTCTATTTATTTCGTCACGTAACTCCTTACGCTGACGTTTGACTTCTGTCCATTCTTCATCGGTTAACTCACCTTCAATAAACTTGTTAGTCTTATAATCTAAAGAAGCAAGCTGTTGCTTTAACTCAAATATTTTTTCTTGAGTCATATCTATCATTGAAATATCAAACTTTTTACAATAGTAATATTCAGGATTATCATCCATAATCATATAACTATTCTCATTACACCAATCTGCCCATTTGCTATAAATTTTTTGATATTCTTCTGTAATAGGTTTTTTAATTTTCAAATTTTCCATAATATACCTCAATATCCAATTGCAAAGTAAACATATTTTACATTTGCTGCAAAACCACTATTATATGAAACAGTTGCTGTAAAATTGCTAGAAGATTTTGTCTTCAACTTAAATCCGTGTACAGCGCTTGAAGTTTCTGTAGAACCTCCAATAAATGTTGCATGCACATATAAACAAATACTTGAAAATGAACTACTGAAATTGACGCTAACCGCGCCACCGCCAGAACATGTAAACTCACCCCATCTGAACTGAAATCTGGGAGTAGAACTCGAAATATTTCTTGCTATATTAAGATAACCATTTGTCGCAAGCGAATAGCTATAAAAATATAAAGATTGCTGAAGGTCATTATATGTTGCTATCGTCATTAATCCGGACGAACTTGAAGTTGCGTATGGAAAATAAACATATGCTTTATTGTTTGAATCTAATTGTACTGCTGCATTAGTTTCCGAATTAGGACTATAGCCTACTTTTATACCGCCAAGAGCACTTGATGCAGCAATAGGCAATACATAATTATTTGCATTAGCTGCAATACCGTCAAGCTTAGATTTATCAGTACTCGACATTAATCCAGCGGTTGTCGTTGTAGCCCAAGAATCTGTGGCGAGGTATGCTGATAATCTTTTCTTTTCAGGAAATATTATACGAGTATACCAACCATCAGAAGAAGAACTTCTTCCTGTTAATATATTCGGTTGGTCTATATTATAATCTGAAAATAACCACCAAGTTTTTTGTGTACCATCAAAAGAGACTATTAATGTTAATGTTCCAGTTGCAGGTACTGCCAATGAACCAGAACCAGATGAACCAGCATAGTTTATAGCCTTTACACCACTATATACCCATTTATAAATACCATCTGACATTGTATATGGTCTTATACTCTGAGATGTTATTACAGCAACTGCACCGCTAGAACCAGCAATTGAATTATCAACATATTTTTTAGTTGCAACATCTACCGGATTTACTGGGTCAGCACATCCAACTCTATTAGGGAAATAAACAATTCCATCATCTGTCCAAGTACAAGGTTTATCATTAGCAATAAGCGATGGTAATTTTGCTGACCCAGTACTCCATACACTAGGTCCATATGCACATAAATTCATAATACTTGCTGAACCATAAGTAGTATTTACAGCTGTAGCAAAAAATGTAAATCTTAATTTTCTATACTGAGTATCTGTATTATTCCCAAAAATAATTTGTGGAAATCTAGATATTACATTCGGACCACTCCATCCATTCAATCTATATGACCCAATAATCATGAATGTATCTGGTGAAGCTTTTGTTGCATATTCTATCAAAACATATACGGTAGACCCGCTGGTAGTCATCCAAATATAAAATGACTCTATGGAACTATAATGACCCGCAACGGATGCATCAAGAGTTACTCTACTTCTATGTCCAATAGTAATATCAGCATTATTTGTTAACGTTGGAGCCAAACGTATTCCAGAACTATTACTTGAATTAAACAGTGCTGCTGCTGTAGAATTACCATAATCTATCCATGTAGTACCACTATCTATAGAATATTCAAAGGTTATAGCAGATGCTGGAAATATCTCGAAATGATTACCTCTTTGTGCAGATATCATCGAGCGGTCAATATATCTAACACTTCCTGAATTTGTTGCAGCGCCGGTTAAATCTGAGGGCTTAGCATAGTCTGTCCATTGAGTACCACTTGTAGTCAGTATATTTGTGATATAAGTCTGAGGATATAAAATATCCGAGCCGTCTTTAAGTTTTACTCGCTTATTTGCCATTGTTAAATCTCCTCGTATGTAATTCTGGAATACGATGCTAAAAGTTTTATAACATAACCATGATTTATTGCAGCGGAACTCGGAGGAAGAGTTGTAAGGTCATAATCCGGCAATATTATTCCACCATCAGGAGTACGCTGAACAATAGTACTACCTGTCGCGGATGTACCGTATCCAATTTCATTTTGAGTTGCGCTTGTATGCGAATATATCCAATTACCCGAGGTAGTCTTTTTATCGACTTTTTTACCAGTCTCAATGGATATACTATTGCTTAAAGTTATATGTTCATTTTGCAAACTATTACTTGCCGCTAATACAATACGCTTGATATCGCTAGCGCTTGCAAGAGCGTCTAATCCTAAACTGGAAGAAGTAAAGCCTATAGTTCCAAGAGTTGTACCAGAACCATCAGCAGTATCTGTCATTGCACCAGTAACCAACATACCTACGCCATACGCTTCACCAGCACTATCGCGTGATACCAGCGTATTAACTTCTGCGGCATTGGAAATTTTAATTTCATTTTGCGTAGTACCATTATGCGTATAAGCAAAATATCCAGTAGTCGTTTGTTTATCGAGTTTCTTGGTTAAATCTAAATCACCGCCAGTACCAAGTTCAGTACGTTTTACAAAGACGGAAGTATCAATAGTACCACCAAGAGGGTCCCAAGTAGTTCCATTCCATGCCCAGTTCGTTCCAGCATGAGCTTCACCATAACCAGCTTCTACGTTCCAAGTATCACCTATTTTATTACCAGTTTTAGGAAGGTCGGCATAAGTTTTAACAGAACCTTTATACTTCAAAACTGAAGAAATATTCGCAGCAATCTGTGTATCAGTATATGTTTTTGCAGAAGCAAGAGTAGTACTATCACCGCCAGTAACATCGCTCAAGTATGCAATAGTACCATCATTATCCTGAAACGATATAGAACGTTCTGAATTACTTGCCGCCAACTTAAAAGTAATACCTAATCCTGTAAGTTTTGTATATGTAGTACTAGCAGCTGTAACAGTAAGAACATTCGTATTAAGGCCATTATTAAAAGTATTAAGACCTGCCCATGTATTTGCAACTCCTAAGCGCCCATAATTACTATTTCCATAAGTTATATTAATTGCAGCTTTATTATCAGAAGATAAAATTGGTGTATTTACAAGTACTTGACCAAGGCTGTCATATATTACAATATTATTACTAAGCGGCGCGCTTGAAGATGGTATAAGTATATCTGCTGCTCCAGCTCCACCTGTTGCATATACCTGACCTCTGCTCGCTTCACGATGTTCAACTGGTACAAATTTTACAGTACTTACAGTACCATCGTCTGCAACAGTTATTGTTTTGACAAGATTATCGACCATTGTTTCCGGATGAAGTATATTATTTCCATCTATTAACCTAACATTCAAGGGTGTTTTAGCCATTTTAATTCTCCTATATTATATCGTATTGAATACCAGTTTTTTCAATAACTACCTGGTCTGTGTAGTCTTTTGCTTCAGTTAATACCTCAGATGCTTTCAAATCTACATATTGTTTTGAAGCTGCATGATGCCCAAATTTAGGGCCACCTACATAAATATTACCATCGGCATCACGTTTTACAATAGTATCTGGTTCTGCACCAACAGCGACATTTATTGTTACTTGTTGTCCACTATAATCAATGCCATATACTCGTTCATTGCCTTCAGATGTAACTTTATCTAATTTAGTATCTACAAGTTCGTTAATATTACCATCTGCAGCATTCACTCTGCCAAGCAAGTAATTTATTGCACCAACAACAGTTTTATTAGGCGTACTTAATCTTGGGTCATAACTATCTTGCTTACGATAGGAAAAGCAATCGATATCAAGAAATATTGTTGCGTTAGCTTCAACTAAAGCTGAAATAACAACTTCTTCGGCGCTGGCTAATCCAGTTAAAACAGCGTCTGTTGAATTTGCCTGACCTATTACAACAGTTTCTTCAGTACTTGCTTCACCTATTGCTTCAACCATCTTTGTGGTCAACGGATTAAGCATTGTTCGTATCCTTTAATACAAATTTATGTGGCTGGATTAGCTCTCTTTTGAACATTACTTTACTAAACGGAAAATCTTTATAATCACTCGACAAAACATCAGGATTTTTAAGCGTTCCTATATATGCAATGACGTCATAAATATATTCTTTTGACTCAAGCATCTCAGTATCATCAAAATTAATCGGTACAATTACATTGAATACATAAGATACTATCCTATAATCATTTGCTGTAAGTATTGCCAATTCGTAAATATCTCGATTACCTGATTTACTATGGTATATTTTGTAAATACCCTTATCAATATCTGCCTTAACAATAGAATTTGGAACAGAAGTAGTACCAGTCTCATAAATTTCATCTGTAGTAAATTTGTTATATCCACCAAGTGAATAGTCACTATGTCCTTCGTACATAGGCGGTGCAGATAAATTCAAATATTTAGCGAGTACAATTGAGTCATAACTTCCAGATTTTACGGTCAATGCACAAACAGGAAATTCTGCAGCTTTCTGTAATTCCATGCCACCCGTTCCGCCTTTATTAGGTATCAAAGTAACAAATCCATATTTATCGGGTATACTTCTATCTAAGTGCCATAATTCAACACCTTCCAAATAAATATTATTTCCAAGATAATTATTAGTAAATGTAATCTGAACACCTGTAAAGAATTGCCCACTTGTTGCTAATGTTGTTACCATATATTGTAGAGCAGCGGTCGCAGAAAATGTTTTTTCCAAATGAATGCTTGTGTTTATTAAATTCGATTGTACACTTGTGGTAGTTTCAGAAAACAAATTAACCACTATTTCTGATAGATTTACACAAGATAAAGGATTCATAAATGCAATAACACATGTGATTGTATTTGAATTAGTTTTAGACGATATCTTATACGCAGGTCTTGCATTTACATCTATAACTACTGGAGCTAATTCACCATCAACATATACATTTGCATAGTTATTCAAACACTGTTCTGAACCTTTTGGTGGTAAGATATATGGCTTACCGTCCATTGTCCAAAACTGAAATTTTAAGGTTGCAGTTTCACCTCTTGCAAAGTAGATATCATTGTTCTTCACCGTTACCATTGTTTCCCTCCGATAATTCAGTACGTGCTGCTGGAGGTACAGGATTAGCAGGTTCAGGAGTCTGCATAGCATTCTGTCCAGTCTTTAATTTAACATCTGAACCATTACTAATACCAGCCTGTTGTGCCTGCCCACCATTTTTTTCCATAGCCATAAGTTGTGCAATTTTATCAAGTATGTCAGGATGACTAAGTATAAATCCTTTAACAGCAGGGTCGAGGTCCATATTGCGTTCATTGAGATTTTGTTGTATTGCAGCAGCGAACGGAAATTGCAATTGCTTCATAATAGACCAATAAAGTTTCAATACGGCAGGGTCCGAAGGAAGCCCGAAAGACCCACTCAAAAATTGCTGAGTCAATACTTCCCACATTTCTTGTTTATTGGTTATCAATGATGCATTGTCGGCCTCAATTATGAAATTATCATCCCAGTACAATTGATTGGTATCCATATTCTTTTTCAAAAATTGATACCTATTAAACTGTAACTGTAAAATATCACCATCGTTAGTATATTTTACATAGTGCTGTGTTTCATCGGCATATGCAAGCAAAAACTTAAACTCTTTCTTGTAAATATCAGAGTATGCCTGAACTTTCATACGTTGTTTGCTCTCAAGTCTTCCAGCAGACTGAGCAGCAGCGAGCTGTTTAGCTTTGCCCGAAGTAGCGGTGGTATCTTTCTTACCTTGATAACTCTCCGTTATACCAAGAGCAGCGCGACCATACTGATACATCCGAGTAGCAAGAATATCATCTTGTTGCATATTGGCCTGAATAGTCTGAACAGAAAATGCGGTAATCAGTCGCGGGTCAGATATGGGTACCATTTTAAGAGTGCTGTCATCAGCAGGTATTTTGGTACCTTCAGGATATGTTACAAAGGACCCAGCTTTCAATAAATTTTCCTGTTCTTTTGTAGTCAACCGATTGAGAGTATCTTGATTCTGCTCAATCATATCTATGTCGGATAATCCATAAATACTGTCCTCAGTGCTTATATTAACCCGCATTACAACAGGTAACTCTCTAATATGATAAAATGGAATTTTGTCGCCTTTAGCAACAATCTTAGTTAACCCAGCATACTCGTCGTCAACCTCGCCGCGCATCTGCGCTTCTGCTCTGAGCTTAGCATTCTCTTCCATATTGCCAATATAAATATCTTGAGATGCAACTTCTTCATCAAGTATGGCATACTCAAATTCCTCACTGTTGCAGACAGGACACGGCATATCAAGATTGAGTATAGGTTCGCCACACTTTTTGCAACGAACAATGCGGCGAAGTTCAAAATAGTCGTCCTCGGATATTACCTGATAACTATTCTTGGCAAATATGGTTCTTCCCACGTTACCTTCATCGTTGAGATAATAGCAAGTAACTATGTCGCATACATCTTGACCGTCTACGTCAGGCGGTACGTCCACTCCATACAACTGCTTGATACTGCGACAAGTGGCCCTATTCTGCAAAAATACATACTCGGCATCGTTGAAGTCGGTAATACCTGCTTGCACAAAAACACTTCCTGCCGGATAATAAGTAAGTTTAAGACCTCCAAAACCTGAATTACGTATCTTAGACTGGTCCCACTCAATCAGGTAAAAGCAATAGCCGTTCTGATATGTACCACGCTCAGCCTTGTCGTTTATGGCAATGCCGTTCTGAACTTTCATAGTCTGGCTCAAGTAATTCTGAAGCGCCAACGCTCTTTGTGCATCCTCAGCAAGCATCGGAGTTACAAGCGGTTCAGGTACAGTATTACTTATCTGAGACTCAATGAGCTCAAATGTAATATTCTGATGACACTCTGCCTGCACAGATTTACCTGTCCGCTTATTAACTATCTTGCCTTCGCCTAAATACAATGATTTTCTCCGAGGTATCTTTGCAACCTCGGACTCTGCAGCGCTGACTGCTACTGTATATTTCCTAATAACTTCATCAATTGTCATATTATACCTCGAGGAGTCAAATACTCCGAATTAGCTTACTCCCATCAAGTCGAGAGCTGTTCCTGTTCTTATGGTATATCCGACTGGCGGATTACCCCACTGTTCTCTCAAATAAATTCTTTCTTTCTCCGATGCACTCAAATAGTCCTCAATCATATCCGCTGTCCAGTCCCTTGCTGGAGCAATGGTCTCTGTCGGATGCGACTCATGAGCTGCAATCATTGTCATTCTGTTGAGTGCTTGTGTTGTGGCGTCGACATCATCGTCATGAGCACCTTTGGGGAATATCATGAGAGACTGTTGATACTCTTTATAGTACTCTGCAGTTTTGTCAAAATAAACTTTACCACTGTGGAACAACCAAGTTACCGACATAGCTCTGGAATATTTACCACCTTCCGGTTTTACTGCGATAACATTTTTTACTCCGGCCACTCCTAACATGTCGATTGCCGCAACGCCGTTCGCGGCTTCTTCAATGTACCTGTAGTTTATTCTAAACCGTTTATCCAGTGCATATATCCGTTCCATTAATTCGGGAAACGAATAGTGACCTTTCTCAGCCCAGAGCAAAAAGTAATCATCTTCTAATTTAGCCCATACCTGGAGCGCGTTAAAGTCGTTATCTTCTTCATGCTTCAACGCAGCGTCGATGCTGAGTGCGATGACCGGCCATACTATGCACTTGCCTGTTTTCAATAGCAACCCTTTATCTGTTATCTTGCCAATCTCACAGGACCTGAACATTTTCTCAGTGAATAAGTTACCAGTACCGATTGTGGGATTACCTTGATAGTTGTTTTCCCATGTCATCAAGTTGCCTTTACGTATGTAGGCTTTTTTGAACGCTTGCACCCACACACGGTCTTTGCCAATCTCAGGACACGGCCCGTCACCAAGTTCTCTGCCCAGCGGGTCATGCTCAGGGTCAACGCACTCGCAGGGTATATTCAAGACTTGTATGGAGTCAGGATTCTCAACAGACTTAATAACCTCAAAAATATCTCGCATATTCCAGCGAGTTTGCATCAAAATAACTTTGCCGCCAACCTTGACACGCGACCGAACAACTGAGAGCCAATTTTCCTCAAGTGTACTATTAAAGGTATTAGAGTTTGCTTCGGTCGAGTCATGGCAGGTGTCATCAATGATAAGAACATCAGCGGGGTTACCGTTGACAGTAGACATAGTAGCAGAAAGACATGTACTCTTGATATTTTGTCGTTCATCAAATATCACCTCGAACTCATCATTTGTCCATTTGTTGCCTATCTTGGCTCCTGGCCACATGTCAATGTTCCACTCAATCTTGCGTTTATTCTCAGCTGACGCCTTTGTGGCGAAGTCCGAAGAATATGATATGACGATGCAATTGACTCCGGGGTGTCTCAACATATACCAACTCGGTATGGACTGTGCACCCCACGTGGTTTTCCCAGTCTGAAATGGCAATGAAATTAAAAAGAATTCCGTGCCGTCAACGCGGCCCGGTCTTTCTAAAAACTCTTGTATCTGTCCAGCCAATATCTCATGTAATCTGGTCGGCTTGAGGTCCGGCCTGCATTTCAGTACATACTTATAGTATGACTTGATTGTGTCGCGTCGTTCTTTGTCGGCAACCAGCGCTTCATACTGCTCTCGGGTGAGTCGGACTGCTGGTGCTTCCTTGATTTGCTGCTTTACGCTGTCTCTATACGCCTCGTCTAATAGCTGCTTCATTCGTTGGCCTCCGGTGCGTCCTCAATGACTTCATCAGTATCTGCGTCAGCCTCTACCTCGGAGTGTTTCAATAGAAACTCAATCTGTTCATCTGTCAAGTCTTGTACGTTGTGGCTTCTGACTTGTTCATGTCTCTCAACAGGTCGGCCTATGGTAGTATCGCGGAAGGCATTATATGCCTGAGTGCTGCCAGTTTCTAAGGAGACTGCGGCTTGGTTCAAAGTAAGCAAATCAAATAAACTTATTTCATCTAAATCTACGTGGTCCACTAACACTGGAAAAACGCGTGATTTAGTTAAGAAGGAATCATCATCTCCCTGTGCCGCTACGTCAAGTATTTCTTGTTTATTTATGGCCAAGGAGGCGAGGGCTTTGCCGCTTGCTTCAAAGTTGTTAGCAAAGATACTTTTCTGATTTTCTTTCTTCAATGCTGACTTTGTAGCAATATTGATTTCATTGTAGTTCATTGTGCAAAGACCTCCTTATATTTCTGCGGCAGCCTCTATTCCGGAACTTAGAGCTTACCGTGCGCGTATATCAAAGAGACCGACAAGTGATAAAATTTACAAATAATGGCAAAGAGGAATTACGTGCCCTATGGATATTCGGAAGACTACTCGCCGGTCTCTACAATATATAATGCCGTTAAAAATTCCAATTATGCTGTTTTGAACAATTTTGCAACAATTATTTATTTAGAGGCGTCAGCATCTTGGCCGGGTGGGGTAGCAATGATTTATTTATTAGATATTTTGGGAGTGATACTGCAGCGAGGTTCGAAGCAAATAATTAGATAGATTTATAGTATAATGCGACGTTGTTCGAAGCGACACATATATTAGTATAAACCCGAACGTTCGAAGGCGGGGCCATCTGATTTTATTTATTAAATTATAAAAATTGAAAATTAAAAATAAAAAAAATAAAATTTAATTTTTAATTTTTAGAAAATTAAATAATATTATTTAAGGCCTAAAATAATATTATAAAAATAAAACGAGGCCAAAGGAAATATTCTATGTTCAAAGTTACAATTAAATCGTTCAACGTCGCTCAGCTCACCGACCTCGACACTGGCAAAGTCTACGAAGTACCTGGCAACTGGCATGCTCGCTCCCACGACGGAGTCTACTACTACCACGAATACTATGTCTTCTTGAATAAAATCGACACGACAAAGTATCCTGAGCTCGCTAGCATCAAAACGAAGTCACCGAAAACACTCCCCCTTCAATGGCACGTTATACCTAAGCCTGAGCACGATGCCGACTGGTGGAAAGCAACGAAGACTGACCAATGGGAATGTGTCCTTGAAAAGCTTATCGGGGCAACAGTGATACTGAAGATAAATAGCGGCCACGGTAGGTACGACCTCGATAAGATGAAACACCTGTTTGATAAGAAATAAGAACGAGTGGCCGAAAGGCCACTTTTTCTTTTAACTTAAAACGAGCACAGCAACGACGCAACATCGAATACGAGAACCTAAACGAGCACAGCAACGACGCGACGAAGTCTCGTTCAAGTTTCTGTTTTTATTTTCGTTTCTTGTTTACTTGAAATAAGCCAACTTATAAAATTTACTTTTATATCAATTTTAATAAATAAAAAATTATTTGTTGAAATTGAAATAAAATTTACGAGGTTTCAATATGACCAATCAACAAATTCAACAGTTTCAACTTAACACGTTCAACAAATGGTGCAAACTTAGCGACGACGAACGCGAAGACTATTGTCACGGTTGCGGATTAATCAGTTTCATCGAAGAACAAGAAAATTATAACGACTACTTCGAAGAACTGTTTGACGAAGAACTTGGTTACTATCCATTCGAAAACTTACTTACGCAAATGAAAATTGTTATGTTTCACGGTTACAACGCAATGATTGCAACATACGAAGTATTCAATGAACGCACTTGCAGAACAACAGTGTACATTGTAACGGATTACGAAGATGGACATACTCAAAGATACGAAATCGATATGTACGAAGGTCAACCTGACAACGATAGAACAAATGACTGTTTTACAAATTATGCAGAAAATCAACTTGAACATCCAACTGATTTCATCTTTCTCAAAAGTTTCAATCATTAACAACTGAATAAACAAGCACACTGACGAGTCTTTGCAAATTAAGACGAAACTGCCGAAAGGCAGTCTGTGCAATAAGCACAAATATTAATTAACGGAGGTCATCAACGATGACAAAACAAAACTTTTACTACTTAAACAACGAGTACCTTCAGAATTGCAACAAGACGGAAGTACAACTTGTACTTGTCGACTTCTACGACGGCTTTGAGACTACTGAAACGAAGACAATTATCGGATTTTACGACGGCGAACCCGATGAAACAAAGTCGCTTGAAGCACTTCAAGAATACGATAGCAAACAACGTAGACTGTCGGAACTTCTCGACGAATGCGACAAACTTGAACGAATGATACATTTGTCCAATATTGACGGATTAGAACATATGTTACATATAGCAGAAATGCAAGTTGAAGCAATTAGCATAATACTTGATACAGCGTACGATGAATCATATGTTCAAATTGTTCAGGTTTACGAAATCAAAGTACTTAGCGCTCAAGCAGCATTTCACTGGATGCGAATTTGGCAGCTTCAAGAAAACGAAGAACAAATGAACATTGCAGACAGATTGTACAATGCCTACTGTTCAGTCGATGAAGCAAATAGACAAATTATACGAGATGACATACCTCAATTTGTCTGCGACAACACAGACGAGTATGCGGATAAAACGAGTATAATTGAGTACTTGTACGAAATGACCAAATAAATCAAATAAACTGATTTGCGAATGCTACATTGCAGCTTTGAACGAGGTTGCAATGTAGCATTATTTTTGACCGCACTACGAGAATGATATCGTCGAAATTCGATTGTCAAAAGTTACGCGCACGTATGCAAAGAAAGCGCAAATGTGGACACAGCGAATGCGATACAGCGGACGATGTGGCAACGCCACAAAGTAACACCTTCATAACACTATGGTTTCAAAAGCTTTTTATAAGCGAAAAAAAAAATTTTTTTAATTTTGAGTGAAAAACAATTCGCGTAATTGGTGTTACACAGGTGTTACACTTGCGTTGCCGCGCAGTCGCGTCGTACGTATGTATGCTTCATTTCTCCACTTTTATGTCAACTTTGACTAAAATTTTCACAAATCGAGCAAAATTATAACAAATCTCTCTTCACGCGATTATCACAATAGTAACGCTAGTTAATCGCCATTTCTTCACCATTCAGCCTTCATTTCACCACGAAGTAGTCACTATGCTAAAATTTTCGGCCTCACAAGTGCAACTCATACATGTAACACGCATATAGCAGCACACCTGTTACGCTCATATACGCATGCACACGTATATACGCATGCACACGCCATCTCTTTGCAAACAAAATAAACATAAAAGACAACATTTTATTTGCGCACTTCCGAGCCCATAGGCTAACGCCAATTACTAGTAGTTTATTTGAAAATCCTGAAATTTGTTGTTCTAAATTCCCGCAATAATTCGTAAATAACCAACCTATAAAATTTATTAAACCATAAAGGAGCAATCTAAAAATGAGTAAACAAACTTGCATCTTATGTCATGCCACAAAGCACAATCGTTATAATCCGCTTTACACGTATCATCTTAACAAATCACTTGACGAAGATACACCCATAACCTATTGTCAATGCTGCATTGAACAACTGTGCAAATATCAAGTACAACAAGAATACGACCGTACAAATGACAAAACTCATATCTATGTACTTGCATATATGCAGTATATCGGCAAACAATATCCTGTCAAATACATTCACATAGGTTGGTATTACGGAGAGCCCGATAATGACACAACCCGAACATACTTTGACGCATGGAAAGACACAGACAGTCTTTTTGCAAAAGGCGATTGGTTGCAAGCAGTAAACTATGAGGTACAATTATGACATTACAAGCATTCATTGATTATTTCAAAGAATTAACTACAAAGGCACAAAGTAGCGAATTACTTGAGCTTTATGCTAAAAACTGGACATTATCCTTCAACGGTAAACAAATAGAAATTCCATTTGATGCGGTAAGCTACAAAGCTTTCATCGAAGCATTGGAAATAATAAATGAATTATCATAAATGGAGGTATCAAATATGATAAACAATTTGCAAAAGGCACAAGCCGCACTGGACAAATTAAAATACGACAATGACCTAATTGACAATCCGCGTTTAGATGATTTAATTAATGAAGCATCGTTGCAAATTGACGCAGCAATAGGCGAGTTTGACAGATTTGCCACAAAGTCGCAAGTAACACTGCAACTCATATCTGCCTACATACAAACAGGCGGATATAATGAAAGCCTCATGCTACAGCGCATAAACAATTTAATAAGCTTACTTGACAAGTTAGTTGAAGGAGAATAACAATGACATTCAATCAATTATCCTATATACTAAGTGTTTCACAGAAAGTAAATATAACATTTGACGATGAGCATACACAATTCAAAGGATACATATATCAGATGGATGCACAATTAATCGAGGAAACTCGGATTGACGCACAATACAAAGTTACAAGCATGACGCTTGATAAGAACAACGTACTTAGTATCAAGTTAACAAAATCAAATATATTTGAGGACTTCAAGCAAGTACAGATAAAAGACATAATTGGCTACTTTGCAAAATATCAAACAAGTAATATAATCAGTTACTTTGCAGGATATATCAAAGTACGTATAATATCTAAAGATTATACAGAGATAAATACTACATTGAACAAGCTTTGCAAAGATAAGTGGTTACAGAATAAATGTTTAATATTGTTGTATTGGTACAGTAACAAACTTAGAATATATGTCTCGTAAATGCTTGAAAATATCCACCTTATAAAATTTATAAAATTTATAAAATAGAAAAGAAATTGATATTTTTAACATAAAACATAATTTTTAAGGCATTATATATTATGTAAATTGATTGCAAATAATTATTTGCTAATCTTGTAAGATTACTTACAATTTTAATTCGCTCATACCAGTATTTCCTTTGGTTTGTCTGTGGCATTTGCCCATAGATGTCACAGACTTTATGCAGGGAGCAAGGTCGCACAGCACAACGTCCCGTGCTGAGTGAGTTCAATTCTCACAACCTGTACCACAGTCGGAAGACTGAAATAAAATTTTATTTAGTCCAAGGAGGACAAGAAACATGTTGCAACTCACTATTAACAAGCAGGAACTCAAAGCTCACGTATCTTTCGATGGCAAAGACCAGGTACTTAACCTTGTCAAAGTCAACAAAGAAAACACTAAACCTGGTACCTATTGGGTAAACTTGCAGCCTCTTGGTTGTGCAAGAAAATGGTTTACGGTAAAATTCTTTGAACATGAAGAAGAAGTGTTTGTTGTTGATGTCGATGAAACTTCGGCCAGAGTCGTCACGCCGCGAGTATCGAGGATTATCTCTCTCGGGAATATCAAAGACTTCCTTGATGATGCCGATGCCGCAACGTTTGATGAGCTGAGAGCCAAAGCAGAAGCTGAAGCCAAGCGCAGAGCAGATGAAGCTGAAGCCAACAAACCTGTGAAAGAAAAGAAATCTCGCAAGATGACTCCTGCAGAAATTCTTGCAAAGAAGAAGGCTGAGATTGCTGAGCTTGAAGAAACCATGCGGAAGATTGAGGCTGGTGAGCTTCCTGCGGATTATCTTGATAAGAAATCCACCAAGAAAGCAAAGAAAACCAAAGCGGCTGTGCTTGAAGACCTCGATGAACAGACTACAATTGACACTGATGTAGTCACGGAAGGACTGTAATTCACAGTCCGATGGCATAACCACAAGATACCTGCGGATGGAAGATACTGTTCGCAGGTATCTAAAAATTTTGAATTTGGTCTGGACCAGACTACGGAGTAAGTATGTTTGAGAAATTGAAGAACGATGGGTCGTTCGAAGACTTCTGTTTGCAATGTTTGAAGATGCACAGTCGCAGTGAATGTAGCTACAAAGAATATCAAATAGAGCGAATAGACTACAATGCCTACATATTTAAGTATAAACATGAAACTGTAATAACCGCGTACTCTGTCATAGAGTTAATAAACGCAATAAGAATACATGAAAGGATGGTAAACATAGATGCTGAAAATTGAAACTGAGAAAGGCGAGTTAGTTGGAGACATTAATGGTACATTGCATGAGATACTTGCAGACGTCATGACAGTCATATCTTGGACGTATGAAATATTGTCACAAGATATTGAGAACTTTATGCCGCTTGATGAGTATGTCGAGATATTTAAGAAGTTTGCTTTGAGAAGAAATAAATCTGAGGACACCATAGTATGTTAATGCCCAATAATAAAATCATTGAGATGGGATGGTACTTAGTAAACGGTAATCATACAATCAGAGAGACTGCTGAGAAATACGGCATAAGTAAAACATATTGTCACTTTTGTTTGAATAAGCTCAAAATATTGCAAGAACCACTGTACTTAGCAGTAAGAAGAGTGTTGCAATATAACTTTGACTATAAACATATCCGAGGCGGCAATGCCACAAAGGAGAAGTATGCAAAGACTAACAATAAGCATGAATGAGAATGGTGACTCATGGGCAAACTTTAATGAATTAGACCCATCACAAGCAATTGACTATATGGTTGAGGCAGTTAAAACCATGTATTTCAACTATCTTGACGTATGTCATACATACTTTCCAAATAATGAAAACTTATTACCCGATATATTCATAAAGGGCATTAGCAACTTATTTCTGATAAAACTGAATGAACACGAAGAATTAAACAAACCAAACAATATATTAGACTTCGAGGAGGGTCGAGCAAAATATGGACACAAAGATATTTGATGATTGGAGCGTGCAGCTTGCAGGTACTTATAAACCAGGAATGGTGCAAGAAGGTGAATGGTTTAGTATAAGTCAGAAAATAAATGGTACCAGATGCACATACTTTGCAGGTAATTTAATATCTCGGACAGGTCACCAATTTTTGGGTTTAGACCATATATTGAATGAATTGATGCAATTGAGTAATAAACTTGGCATCAGTTGTGCATTTGATGGCGAACTTAGATTGAAGGAAGACTATATACAGAATATAACTGATAATGATGCATTTAAGATTGGCAATGGCATTGCAATGCAACAAAGAGACTTTGCAGAAAAGAGTAAACTAAAGTTTATCATATTTGATATAATCGACTCACATGAGTGGGCATATGAGAATTCAAATACCAAATATAAATCTCGCTCTGAAGGGCTCAAGAGTATACAAGAGTTTATTGTGACTCATGACTACAATCATATATCTGTAGTACCCATAGTATATAGCGGTTATGACATAAGAGCAATTGAGGATTGGTCTAATTATGCCTATGAAGTTGGTTGGGAAGGTATCATGATAAATAAAGATGCATTGTATCAATATAAAAGGACAAATAAACTTTTGAAGTATAAGAAGTTTAATACTATTGATTTGAGAGTAGTAGGAACACTAGAAGGTGTTGGTAAATATCAAGGCGTACTTGGTGCATTGGTATGCAAGTATTATGAGAATACTGTTGCAGTGGGCACTGGATTTGATGACTTTCAAAGAGACTCGCTGTGGCAACAAAGACAGGAATTAATAGGAAAGATAATTGAGGTAAAGTATAAAGATATAACTTGCAACAAAGATACAGGGCTTGCTTCATTGCAATTTCCAGTGTTCAAAGGATTTAAGTTAGATAAGGAGGAACCTGATGCTTGACTTAAACAAATATTATGTAATTGTAGATACTGATGGTACTAAATTTGATTTAGGTGACGTTGTATTTATACAAAAAGAATGTATAGTATCGGGAATTAGAATGTGGAAAGCGCGCAAGTTTGGAAGCATATTCAAACAGATAGTTGAAGAAAATAACGTGTTAAAACTGTCCGATGAGGCGCAGACTGTTATGTGTGCATTAGAAGCATTATGAAGTCCTCTGTCGCATTTTATATTGAGGCTTTATAAATACATGACCCACTATATAAAATGCGATGGGCAGCTTCTTAGAGCAGCCAGAATGCGTTATAAAATATAAATTAAAGCGAGGTGATAATTTTATGACTGAAGATACCAATCGTGAATATCGGGTATCTGCTTATGTGTCTCTCGATGATATGCTTGAGATACAGAAGAAAGCAAAAGAGCTCGATATTAGTATTTCTAAGTGGCTTGGACAGATGATTAAAGAATATTTGGAGGAACACAAAAATGACAATAATGTATATTGACAAATTCTCACAGGCAATGAAGATGGAAGTAAGCGAAGATGATTATAGTGAAATACATATTCCAGTATTGTTACGGAATTATAAAACTTTTGATAGCTTCTCAATATTCTTCAATCCAACAGAAAGAGATAGAACAAAGATGCAAAATAACTTGCTTAAGAAATCTGATGAAATGGAGTATTTTTTGACAGAACTCATTTGCAAAGCTGAGCCAGACAATATGAATAATTGGTATCTTGACAAACTTGAGCAAGCACCCGATACAATCATTGCAAGACTTGACCACTATTGGGAAGGTTACTTTACTAACTGGTTTAACAAATATTGTAAAGTTACAAGGCTTTTAACAGAAGGAAGACTAAATTTAGGTGAAACATTATATTTGACAAATGTTACTGTTGCCGAATATTCTAATGCCAGTATACATTTATACGGTCGTGGAGTCATTTGTAAAGATGCATTGAGTAATGTTTTATTGTTTATACATGGTAACTATGTTGAGGTTTAACAATGCAATATTTGAAAACATCAGTAGGCAGGATAATTGAATGTCAAGATGATGAAGTAGAAGATTGGTTATTCAAATATCCTAACACTGAAATAATAACAAAGGATGATGCTTATATATTTTTGTTTATCAAAATAAGTTACAGAATGGGCGCAAAGTTTTCAAATTATAATCATATTGATTTGCAATCAGATTTACTTTATATGTTGCTTAAGAAATATAAGCAAAAAGGTTTATTTGCACCAGATAAATCTTTCGATGACAATGCAAGAATTTGGTGGTCTGTTGCAAAGAAAACATGTTATTATTTGATAAGGGAGCACAAAAGAAAAGTAAGGTTTGAAGATTTAACTGATACATTTCCTGAGAATTCATTGATAAGCGACTATTATGAGATAGAGCACTTAGATATGTGCAAAGCTATAATTGAATACATATCTAAACTTTGTTTGAGTGAAGCTTATGCTGAGCAACAAATGGGTTTGTATGGATATATTAAATTAAAAAATATGACAGACAAACATGCTTCGGTCATATTAGAAGTAGGTATGCCGCGGATTTATGAAATCAAGAAAGCACTAAAAGCAAGACTATTAAAAGAATTTGGAGATTTATTATGACTGAAGCACAAAGAACATTGGACAAAATGGTATTATTTAGTCAAACAGTATTTAATAAAACTAAGAATTGTATTGAAAAAGATAATACCATGCCGCTTATTGACAGAATGGCAATAGATATTGTTGTTACAAAAGATGCAAAGATTGCTTTAAGAAAGAACAAAAAGAAGAAAGCAATACATAAGTATTTATCAGGATTTTATACTTTGAACACAGATGCAGTATTCCAAAAATTACCCGAAGAGTTATCTGTTGCAGGATTTTTCTGTATCAAATTATTCTCAAACAGAATATTTACAAAGAAATCATTTGTTAAGAAAGCTGAAAAGGTATTTGATTTGGTGACAGAGTTCAATATAAAGAATATTGAAGATATTATTAACTATTTTTATGGAGGTAAGGATACATGTTATATATTTGCGAAGGAGTAGATAAATGTGGCAAAACAACTTATATTCAGAATGTTATTGGCGACAGTCAATATATAGATGTTGATGAGATTGACAAATATAAGTTGTATGAATTTGGCAACAAAATAGGTGTTAGATTTAATCGAGATAGTAAAAATTCAATATTTGATAATATGTTGAAGGTTATTGTATTATCAAAAACTATCGATGTCTATCTTGATAGAAGCTTTATAAGTGAGATTGTATATGGACCAATTTATAGAGGAAAGTGCCGCATAACTGCAAATGAAATAAAGTTATTATTTGATAAACTTCAATTGGAAGATGCAATTATACTTTATTTTGTACCTTACAATTATGGAAGATGGATTACTTCATTAGACAAGAAAGATTATTTTGAGAAAGATAGAACAAAGATTCAAGAAGTGTTAGACAGATATGACAATGCAATGAAAAATTATTCGCAGATATTAGACGTATATAAGATGAGTTTTATACATGAGAGCGTATAAATATATACTTATTTGCGCATTAATATGCAGTGCATTGTCGCTTATATTTCTGTTAATTTATAAACCGTTAGCAGAATTATTTGGAATCTTAGCAGCAATGTTCTTCATAGGTTGGTTATTAGGCATAATATTCAAATTATAAGGAGTATCAAATGAAAGTAGGAACACTTGAAAGACTATATAGTTATAGTCAAGATAGATTGTATCGAGACTGTCCGATGAAATATAAGTTTAGATATATTGATAATATACAAGAACCATCTAATAAGAATTTGGAACTTGGTACAAATATACATAAGCTGTTTGAAACTTATATTAATCAAGAAGATAATACAGAAGCAATCAAGGCTATTGATAAATCTGTATTACCTATGTATACTTTGAAATTAAGAACAGAGATTGATGAATTTTACAAGTATGTTAATACAAAAACAGCATTTGTCGAGCAAACAATAAACACAGATAAGTTTACAGCAAGAATAGACTTAATATCGCAGCGAGATATGATAGTCGATAATTATGCAGACGTAGTGAATATTTATACACTAACAGATTTCAAAGTTACAAAGAAACCTAAGACTGAGGACTCAGTTTATGAAGAAGGTCAATTGCTATTTTATAAGTGGTTATTTCATGAAGCTACAAATTATAGTCCAGATTATATCTATGTTCAGTATGTAAATATAAGTCCATTTTTGAAAGAGCAATTGATTAATCCAACTGAACTGTTTTATGCAGATTGGGACACTTGTACAAAGTTTGTAGAACAAATGGATAAGAATATTGATAGTATAAATAAAGGTGATTTCCCTAAGCATAAGAAGTGGTGTAATTGGTGTTTCTATAAAGATAGATGTGAAAACTCTAAATAATTTAGAAGCATTATGAAGTCCTCTGTCGCATTTTATATAAAGCCCTATAAAATATTAAGGCTTCCATATAAAATGCGATGGGCAGCTTCTTAGGTTAGCCTAAATGTGTTATAAAATATAAATTAAAATAAATATAAATTAAAAGAGGTAAAAATTACTATGGAAAAAGGAAGACGTTATTTAGTAGTATCAAGACAGATTGTTAATAGTACAGGCTATGAAGTTACAAAGATTACACTTGGTAAATTCTCTTCTGAAAGTAATAAGTGCTATGCTTTTATTGATGATGCACATTGTAGAATGAGTCAACTCAAGAAAAACAATATTATAAGAATAATATCCCTTGAAGATAATTCTGATACAATTCTCAAAGAACTTGAAGAGGCATACAATGAATAAGTACATATTACTCGATTATAATAACTTATCTGAAAAAAATATAATCAATATACGGTATGTTCAGGACCTTGCGACATTGAGCAAATGCCGACACGGCAAGGTAGCATGTGTTTTGTTCGCACAAGACTTCTCTCAAATATATTCAATAGGTATCAATGGTGGTCCATCTGGACAAAAAGATTGTGTATGCAATGAACAAGATGCAAAGTATGGATGCGCACATGCTGAGCAAAATTGCTTAATCAAAAACAGTGACTTTGATAAACCGAAGATTATGATTTGTACAAGAGCTTGTTGCCCTACTTGTGCTACCTTGATTGTCAATTCTAATGCAAATATCAAAGAATTTTGGTATTTAGAAGACTTCAAAGATGTGTCTGGACTGCAAATTTTGGAGGATGCAAATATTGATATTTTTAAGGTGAAAATTTAGTGAAAATTTGTTGTGTTTTTGCTCAAAAAAGCATAACAAATGAAAATTAAAGCATATCACATGCGCAGCGCCTGTGTAACACCTGTGTAACACTAATCGCGCGTTTTGTTACCCCTTTTTAATTTTCAGTCCGATTAAAAATGAGTGAAAAACATTTTGCGTAATTGGTGTTATGTAAGTGTTATTAGCACAGCGCAGGCAGGTGCGCTCATGTGAATAATGCACATTGAAAATAAATTATGCTATAAAATAACAATCATTTTTAATAAATAGCATAATATTGCAGATTTTGTGCATTATATATTATGTGAGGTAAATAAAATGGAGCTATTTGATTACCAAAAAAAGTGGGTTAAGAAAGGTTTAGATTACTTTGACAAGGTACCTAATGTCTTTTCTCCCAAGTTTAATTTGTTTCCTGATATGGGATTAGGTAAAACCCTTGTTGCATTGGACATTGTAAAACATCTTGAGCCGTCAAGGTTATTAATTGTATGTCCTAAGTCACTTATGACAATGTGGGAATATAATGCTCAAAAGCATTTAGGCAACTGTGTATTTTATGACATTACAAATATACAACCCATATTGAATGATAAAATGTCTGTTACAATTGTAAACTATGAAAAGTTTTTGCATATCAAAGATGATATTTATACAGATATTTGTATCTTTGATGAAGCTCATAAGTTAAAAAATTGTAATAGTAAAACGCATAAATGTATATCCAAATATGTACATTCGGGCAAGACGTTATGCTTAACAGGCACACCCATAACGCGTGATTTGATGGATTTATTTGGTATTCTTACTTGTATAGGACCAAAAGTATGGAATGGTTATTCAGAGTCTCAATTTAGAAATAGGTATATTGTAAATGGCGGTGCCGCAAGGACTGCAGAATTAAAGCAATTAATTTCTGAGTACACGGTATTTGGTAAGCTTACAGATTATATTGAGATGCCACCTTTTGAAGATATTATTGTACCTGTTGCATTATCAAATGCAGAATATACGTATCTTGACATTGTATATAAATCAAAGCAAAAAGCAATTACAAGGATTTCTGAAGCACAACAATTTACAAGCAAGAGTACAACAAAAAGAGCATATCTTGATATACTAATTAAGGATTTATTGCAAGATGGAAGCAAAATTGTAATCTTTGTTAAGTTTACAGAAGAGTATGAATATCTCATGGAAAGATATAAAGATATTTGTGTTGGAATAAATGGCTCAGTTAAAGACCGTAATGAACCTGTACTACAATTTCAAACAAATGATAAGATTAAGATATTTATAGGTAACTTACAAACTGCTTCATTAGGAAGTACATTGACAGCAGCGCATGATTGTATATTTTATACAGAAACCTATACTTGGGGCGATATGGACCAGTCGCGAGGTCGTATCTACAGAATAAGTCAGACTCATCCTTGTAGATACTATCATATATTGGCAAGTAATACTATTGATGAAATGATTTACCAGTCGAATGTCGATAAGACTGATTTCATTGAAGTATTCAAAAATAAATATGGAGGTGAATAATTTGAAGGAAGTAGAATGGAATGAAGGATTTGGAATGGGTGGCATTCTGCATTGCGAATGTGACCTTTGCGGAAAGAATGTTGATTTCAAATTCGGTCAGGGCAAGAAACCACCTTTTAAGCATGCACATGAAAAGCTTAAAGAAAAGGGTTGGCTTGCAAGAAAACTTGGTGAAAAGTGGTATGATTTTTGTAGCGACAAATGTTTTGAACAATTCAAAGATGATTAAGGAGTAACTAAAATGGTAAAAATTAAACACACATGTGATATTTGCAAAGATGAAACTGATAACACAACAAGATTGCCTATTACTGTTCTTGTCAATAAAGAGGGTAATATTGGTGCAAGCGTAGTAGAACTTGATATTTGCGATAGATGTCTATTCAGAGCATGCCCTGTGACATTTGTAGATGGACAGTATATTTACAATAATCCCGATGCTGTAGCTGAAAACATTGATGCAACACCTGAAGTAGTCAATGAGACCGCTCAAAAATATCAGTATGAAGAGGTTAAAGATGAGTGATGCAAAAGCAAGAGTAATCAATGAGCTCAATGAAGTAAAGGATAGACTTCACAAGTTGAATAAATTTCTATTGAAAGAGTCTATTAATCAAGCAACATTGAACAAAGATGAAATTGAAACGTTATATATTCAGAAAAGCATTATGGAAAGCTATATGAGCATATTGCAATATAGACTTGACAGGTGGAGGGAAGTATAATGGCAAAAGCATCTTTGACAGCTCAGCAGCTGAAACTTGCAAAACTTGAATATGAAGTAGCACAAGCAGAAGCTGATGAAAAGAAAAAGAAGTATGAACAATTGAGAAAGCAACTTTGCAATGATATGGTAAATGAAGAGTTATTGAAATTCGAAATTTCTGGTTTATCATTAAGACTTGAAACTGTGAGCCGATATTCTCCTGTTGTTGAAAATAAAGATAAACTTATTGAAACGCTTAAGATTGATGCACCAGATTTATTTACAATTACAGCACCTACATTATCAAAATATATTGCAAACCTTGTTGAAGAAAACAATGAACAAATACCAGATAAATACAAAGATTTAGTAAAATGTTATGATGAGACCCACGTGGTCGTAAGGAGTAAAAACAATGATTAATGCAAAAGATGCACTGCAAGAAACAACAAAATGGAAAGCACTCAATATTGATAGGTTTTATGCAGACCTTGAAATGAATATCAAATCTAATTGTTTTAGAGGACTCTACGAATATAACACATATGTTCCAGACTTTATCGACAAACAAAAACTCGCAGAAGAACTTATGGCAGCAGGTTATAATGTTCTTATTAATCGTTCAGATATGTATATTTCTTGGATAAAAGAACCCGAATATATCGTTTATAATGGTGCAATCAATAGTGATAGTATCAATAGTGATAGTGTAGAAAATATTAAACTCTAAGGAGCAAAATTATGGAAGACAAAACTCAGAACACAGAACTCGTAACTCAGAATGCAGATTTCAAACCTATGGTTATCACAAAAGATGACCTTGAACAACTCAATGGTATTACTCTTGAATTCCCTCAACTCAAGATACCTGCTGGCGGTAGTACAATTTTTGATGTTGACGATGAGCCTATGAAGGAAATTAAAGGCGTCATTGTTGCACATGGTCCAATGAATGTTTATTTTGCAAATGAATTTGATGGTTCAAGCTTACCTCCTGATTGTACTTCTCGCGATGGTATTATAGGTAATTATCGTCTTGAAGAAAATGAAGATGGATTTGATGAAAAGACCTTTGGTCAAAGAAACTGTGCAGATTGTCCTTTCTCGGAATTCGGTTCTGGCAAGAATGGCGGTAAGGCTTGTAAAGAAAAACATCAACTGTTTATATTGACTTCCGATGCTACAGTACCTTATTCGCTTCTCTTGCCTGTAAGTTCTACAAGTGTACTTAATTCCTATGCAACAAAATTGTTCACAAAAGGTAAATATCTTTCTGATGTATTGACATCTTTCACTCTTGAGAAAGCACAGAACAAAACAGGAATTTCTTATTCCAAAATTGTTATGAAGAAAGTGCGTGACCTCAATGATGATGAGAAAGCTATTTGTAAACAGTGTGCAGAAATGGTGAGGCAAATAAATGGATAAAATACAAGTAAAGTTAATGTCTTGGGCCGAAGAAGATATTATACAAATCGCCTGCAATATGACAAGAGGTGCAAACAAGTATGATAATATTGATGAGTATCTTGAAAATCGTGAAAAGTGGGATATAAGCAAAATAAATAGAATGTTGCATCTTCCTCATTCTAAACTTGCAAGATTTATACCTTTGCAGTTTCTTGTATTTAATGCATCTCGAAGATTTCTTTCTCAAATGATAACTCATCATATCGGTTGTGATATTATGTCCGGTAGTTTGCAATATTCTGACCACTCTAAAGAGCATCTTAAAGATATGTTTGTTGTACCTTACAACATGGTTGCAAAGGCAACTGCAACGGGTGAGGATGATATTGTTAAAGCATATCTTGAAGAGTGTAATAGTTCATTTGAAACGTATGAAGCTTTGCGCAAAAGAGGCATTGACAATGATAATTGTGGATATGTTATGCCTATGGCATTGCGCAATGTATTGCTTATTCAAATAAACCTTGAAGAGCTCATGAATGTTGCAAGAACAAGACTTTGTAGAAGAAACTCTGAAGAAATCAGGTATGTTGTAGGACTTATGATTGAACAAGTAAAAGAAGTGTATAACTTTGATGATGACTTGTTTATGCCCGCATGCAACACAGGTGTTTGTAAAGAGGGTGTATATTCTTGTGGTTGTCCTATAAACTTTGGTACTGTCAAAGAGTTACTTGATTTTGATTTCAAACTTTTGAGGAACTAATGCGTGAAAAAGTAATTGAAAATCGGATAAAAGATACATTGACTACAATGTACCCTAATGTGTGGTTTTTTAAGCATGCAGCAAGCGCTGCCATGAAGGTTGGTATTCCTGACATTGTTTGCTGCATAAAAGGCCATTTTGTAGGCATTGAAGTCAAACAAGAAAAAGGCATACAATCAGATGCTCAAAAAGTCTGTATGAATAATATAAGAAATGCAGGCGGTGAGTATTGGATTGTGTGGAGTTATGAAGATTTTGTACAGCAATTCAATAAATTTGCAAGAAGGATTAAAGATGAAAAGAACAAGTAAAACAATATTCAAAGTAACTTGTGATACTGACTCTATCAATGAAGCTGTTGATAAGAAAGATTACAGAGTTACTGTTAGCAAAGGTACTTCTGGTGAAGAAATGACGTATGCTCTTGTTGCATTGGTTCAAGTCATTCTTGCTCATGAAGAGGGTAGAGATAATCAGTTTTCAGCAAATGCTTTCTTTAATTATTTGAAAATGATTATTGATGACTCTAAGATTGGAGTACCTGAAAAAGATGATTGAGTCATTATATCCGCATCAAGAAACTGGTGCAAGATTTTTGAAAGCTCACAAAAGAGGCTGTTTGTTTTGGGAAGTTGGTACAGGCAAAACAAATACTGCAATCGCTGCAGTTAATAAACTTCCAAGAGGAAAGCTTTTAATTCTTGCACCAGCATGTGTTATTAGAGGCATGTGGGAAAAGTATAATGATTTACCTATTGAGCATGAAGTGACATTTATAACATATGAATATCTTGCAAGGCACATTGATTTTTATAAGACAAACAGATTTGACTATATTATCTGTGATGAGTGTCATAAACTTAAAAATAGGAAGTCACATACTTTTAAGATAGTTAGAGCATTAACAAAAGAAACAAGATGCAAATATGCTTGGGGTTTGACAGGTACTCCTTATGCAACAAGCTTTCTTGATATCTGGGGAATATTTAATAGTCTTAATATACCTGAGTTCAAAGAGTCTTATGATAGTTTTATGCATATGACATATATTTGCAAAGTTGTATATGTAAATGCAGGAAGATTTATATATCAGCCTGAACAGTTAAAACCTGGTATGCTTGATATACTAACAAGGCGCATTGCAGACCATGCCAGCGTACTTCGTTCTCAAGACTGTATTGACTTACCTGAGTTTTCAATAAAAGAAATTGAAGTTGAAGGTATGCGAACACAACAATTCATTGATGCTTCGAAAGGTATAATTAATTATTCAGATGAACATCAAGAAACTGTTAATAAACTTGCAGCAGTACAAAAGTTACACCAATTATCAAATGGCTTCTTGTATACTCCAGACCATAAATGTCTGGTATTCAAAAAGAACGCTAAACTGCAAGTATGCGAGGATTTAGTATTATCTGAGCTTGAAGAGCGTGACAAAATAATAATTGTATATTTGTATGAAGCAGATAAACAACAATTAATGGAAATGCTTCAAGGTGTAAGAGTATCATATACAACTTCATTTGATGATTTCTGTTCAACTCAAGTATTGTTATTGCAAGAGCAAAGAGCAGTTGGTGTAAACTTACAGGCATTTACAAGTTATATGATATTTTATACTTATAGTTATGCTTATATTGATTATACGCAAACTATTGGTAGAATTTATAGGATGAACCAGCAAAATAAATGTAGAATTGATGTACTAATAAATAAGCATACAGCTGAAAGGAAAATATGGAATGCTGTTATGAAATCTTATGATATTGATACATTGTTCAAAGGACTAATGGTAGAATTAGGTGAATTATGATTGACTTACTTGAACAGTTATTTCCAAATTCAAGTTATAAGGAAGTCTTTCTTAAAGATGACCCAGAAGCTACCAGATTGGGCATTAGTCACAAAGCACCTATAAGCAAGCGTATATTTACCTATAATGAAATTAAAGATACAAAGAACCGTATTGGTTGGATAGTTCCAGAAGGTTATACGATTGTTGATATAGATAATAAGTCAGTCGCAAAGAAAGTGCAAAAACTTTTAATGGGTGAAGGAATTGATACAGTAATTTTTGAAACTGAACATGGTTGCCATTTCTTTTTCAAATCGATTTCTGGTGTATTCCAAACTCAAAACTGTTTTTGTCGCTTAGGTGTTAAGATTGATACTCGGTCAAATGCTTCAGGTTATATTATCATTCCTTATAATGACCCAGACAGACGTGTAGTTACAACAGCAAAAAGTATTCCTAACTTACCTCAATATTTACTTCCTGAGAAGATAGATATGCCCGAAATGAACCTTGTTGAAAAAGGTGGGCGAAACGGTAAGTTATTTGAATACATGACAAAATTGAAATTTGTTAATGCGATTTCAATTGAACAGATTAAAGAATGTGTAAACCTTTGTAACACATATATTCTCGATGAACCATTGCCTCAAAAGGAATTAGATAAGACTATTCTCTCTGAGAAAAACCTTCAGAAAGGTACTGATGTTACAAAAGTTAGCTCCAATACTATTGCAATTGAATTACTTCAGGAATTGAAGATTGTTACCACTAAACAAGGTATGTATATGTTTAATGGTAAATACTATGAGTCATGCGATGATTTTCAATTAGCAAGATATATTCATGCAAGGTATGAAGAATTTGGGCAAACAAAACGTGATGAAGTTATTGAATTTATCAAATTGAAAACTTATACTCAATCAGATAATGTAAATAGTGACTGGCGAAAGATTACTTTGAGAAATGGTGTACTTAATCTTGTAACCGGTGAGCTTTCAGAGTTTGACCCTGAGTATATTACAACAAGGTATGTAGACGTTGAGTTTATTCCATCTTGTATGCAATCAGATAGAATTGAAAACTTTATTAACGGTTTATCAGGTTATACTCCTGGAATTCCAGACGATGCACAAAGAATAGCGTATGAAAAGAAACAAAAGCTATTTGAGTTTATTGGATATTGCTTAGTATCGAGAAACAAGTTTCAAAAAGTATTCTTTTTACTTGGACCAGGTGCAACTGGTAAATCAACATTTTGTGAGTTACTCAGAAGATTCTTTAATCCACATAACTGCTCAGCACTGAGCATGCAAGACTTAGAGTCTACATTTATGCCAGCTCAGTTAAAAGATAAGATACTCAATATTGGTGATGATATTTCAATGAATACTTATCTTGATGGTGCGGTTATTAAAATACTCTGCGGTACATTGCCAATTATGGTACAGCAAAAGTATGAGAAACCTTATGAATTAGTAAATGAAGCAAAGTTTATTTTCTCTTGTAACAAAATGCCTATGTTCAAAGATAAGTCTGATGGCCTTTATAGAAGACTTGAAATACTTGAGATTACGAACAGAGTAGCAGTCGACAAAAGAAATACAAATTTGATTGAAGAATTTACACATGAAGATTTTCAATATCTTTTGTGGAAAGCATTTCTTGCAATCAATTCAGCTCTTAAGAATGATAGACTTATTGACACTATTTGCTGTCAAGAAGCGCTTGAGAAGTTTAGAACACAATCCTCTACTTTACTTATGTTTACAAAAGAAGGTAATAATCTTTCTAAGACTGCTGAAGAATTAGGTCTTAAAAGTAAGTACCTTGGGCACAGTATTGCAAAAAGTTATCATGACTATCTTGGTTGGTGCGTCAATAACGGTAAGTCAAAACAGTCTCTTGAAAACTTTGTTGACAATATCTGTGCAGAATTTAATCTCAGGATAGAGAAAGGTTTATTTGTCGATAATGAATGAGAAGCATTACGACGCGTTATATGAGGGCTTTAATAATTATAATATAAATTATAAGGCTATAATATAAAATGCGGCAGGCAGCTTCTTAGACTATCCTAAACACGTTTTAATAATATTAAAAGGAATAAAATAAATGACTACGGAAGATTTAATCTATCTGCGCGATACAGCTTATAATATCGCAAAAAGCAAAGGGTTTTTCTTAGATAATCAAGATGACTCTGCGTATATTGCAGCTATTCATGAGGAGTTGAGCGAAGCATTCCAAGCTTGGAATAAACATCTCGGTTGGTATAGCGTAAATCCTAAACCTGATGGAATATATTTTGAGCTCACAGATGCCGTGATACGTACTCTGAGTTATTGTGGATATAAAGGTATATCTCTCAAAGAAAAGTCATTTGATATGACTCGAGAGTATACAGAAGATGATTTTACAGATTTTCTACTTAAATCACACTTTGATATTAGTCAGTATTATGAATTGACTAATAAAGAAATTAGAGATGATTATGAGTATGATATGGTATTTAGAATGATGAGCAATATACTGTCAGGATTTATTGCGAGAGTAGAATTGTTCATTGAACAAAGCAGCAACGGTAATTATTTTCTTGATGATTTGATTGCTACAAAGCTCAAATATAATATGACAAGGACTGCTAAACATGGCGGCCACAACGTCTAAAAGAAAGCGCAATAAAACTGTTAAGCAACTACAGCAAGAAGAATATAAGCATTATTCTTGTGATAATTGCAAATGGTTTGAGCCATTATCTGAATGGTGTTTCAATCAAGACTGTTCGTGTGTACTAATTCATTGTTGTAAGTTATTTGAAGAAAAGCAACCTCGCAACAGAGATTGTACAAAATGTAAGTATTATAACAAAAGAAAGAATGCAGTAAGCAAATGTAAAATTGGAATTTATAATTGTAAAGGAGTAATTAAAAATGACTGAATCTATGTTACAAAAGTATATGCAGCAGGTATTGGTTGCATACAAGGATATTTCTGAAGGCAAATATAACAAATCTGTTATCGAAAATCAAGAAGTCAGAATTGTCGTATACAAATGTGGAGTTATTATTCGTATAGATATCAAGTAGGTGTAATATGAATATTCCTATTATTTATGGTAAACTTGAAAATAGTAAAGTAACACTTACAAAAGCAGAATTTGAAAAGGCAATAAATGATGCTTTTGAGTATGGCAAGTATGTTGGTAAATTAGAAGGATTAAGACCTAATTATTTCAATACTACAAAGCTTAATGACAATGATAGTATTGACAAGATAACAAAATTTACTTGTGCATATTTTAGCCCGGAGGAAATACGATGATACCTATTAATGATAATATTTCTCTTGTAGAACTCTTAAAGTTTCTTGACACGGAACAAAGCAACAGATTAGCATTGTTTGGAACAGACTCGGCAAACAATTCAAATGTCGGTTTGGCTTATGATGCTGGGTACCTTGCGGCAATCACAAATATTCGTAATGCTTATGAAAGACCTTATCTTGAAGAAGCATACGCTATAGATAATAAAGTTGAAGAGTTGGAAGGTGACTAATGGAAAAGGATTTTGTTGTATTCGACTGGGAAGTTTTTCCTGAGTGGAATTGTATGGTCTGGAATGTATATAATGGAACAGATAATATTGAATTTCATGTAATATCTTCAGATGACAAAGACTATTATAAGAAACTCAAAGAAGCAGCTTATAAAGGTTATCTTTGTGGCTTTAATATCAAAGGTTATGATATGCAGATGCTTGACCTTGCGCTCAAAGGTTATACTCCTGCAGAATTATATGAACACAATGAAGAAATTATCAATAGCACTGATGGTAAATTTAAGTCGCTTAGTTACTGGCGCAGATTTGATTTTACTGATTTGTATGATGATATGAAAGGCATGGGCTCTTTGAAACAATTTGAGTCTAATACAGGATTATTGATTAAAGAATCCTCTGTTCCTTTCGGTAAAAGAAATCTTACTGAACAAGAAAAGGAAGATATAATTACTTACTGCAAACATGACGTATTTGCAACAAACAGATTATTGACAGCGCGTATGGGTTATATTGAGGCAAAAGCAACATGTTCAAAACTGTCTGATTTATCTGAAGCAGAATGTTTGAAGAACACTGCCGCAAAGGTCTGTGCAAAAATGCTCAAAGCGAAACAGTCAGAAAACTATGGTGATGAACACTATCAACCTCCTGAAAAGCTTAAACCAATCTTTGAACAATTAATTCATCCTACGATATTAGAAAACTTTTATGGCGTCGAATTATCTAATGAGTTTAGTTATGAAGTTAGATATTTGAAAAATCACTTTGTATACGGTGCGGGCGGTGTACATAGTACATACAAAGATTCACTCTATTATATATCAGATGATGATTATATTCTTGTTGATGCAGACTTTGAAAATCTATATCCCAGTTTAATTATTGTATACAATTATTATGCTGCAGGTATTCCTGAAGATGGCAAAGAATTATTTAAGTTCTTGAAGAATGAATGTCATAGATTAAAAGCAAAACTCAAAGAAATGCGTAACGCTGGGTTAAGTAATACTGAGGAATATTCTGAATTGTATAGATTGAGAGATGCAATTAAGCTTATATTGAATGCTTCAACCGGTGCAATGAGAAATAAGTATAGTCCCTTGTATGACCCTAAAGCTATTATAGCTCTTTGCATGACTGGTCAGTTGCTTGCTACTTGTGTCGCAAAGAAGTGTCACGATATGGGTGCGCTTATAATACAGACAAACACTGATGGTGTAATCTTCAAAGTGAAACGCAGCAATTTGCAGGCAGTCAAAGATATGCTTAATGACTTTGCAAAGCAGGTTGAAGTAAATATTGATATTGACGAAGAATATGCAATATTCCAAAAAGATGTTAATAACTATATTCTCTTTGCAGAAAAGGATAGTAAACCTAAACTCAAAGGTCGTTGGGCAAAGAAGTCTGGTTCAGAAGTTCCTCTTTCTCCACTTAATGCTCCTGTTATCAATGATGCCATTATGTCTTTCTATAGCAAGAATATTCCATTCGAAGATAGCATCCTCAAAGAAACAAAGCCGCTTAACTTTATGATGACTACTATGAGAGGACCTACTTACAATGGAGTATTATATGCCGATGAAACTGGTGAAAATCCTACATATAATGTAAATCGAGTGTATGCAACAACTAATGTCAATAAAGGTACATTATATAAGTATGCTTGCGATGAAACAGGTCAAATAATCAAACATGATAAAATTGCGAGTATTCCTGAACATTGTGCATTGTTCAATGATAAAGTTCCAGATATACTTGATTTACCAGATATTGATTATAAATGGTATATTGAGAGAGCTAAAAAGAATGCAATCGAGATGGAAAGATTAGCCTAACAAGATTCGGTCCCAGTTAATTCTGGGGCCTTATTTTTAGCTTTACTTATATAAAAAGACGTCGAAAGTGTGCTAAATCGCATAAGAAGCGTTACGACGCGATTTAAGCGCATTATATGAGGGCCTTTATATTTATAAGGGCTCTTATTTTTATATATGTTAGGAAGCGTCCTATACATCTTATCTATATACATTTTTATATAAAAATTCCGAACAGCATCAAAACTGCTCGGAATTTCGTACTTTAGCCAATATTTAACTGTTTTCGAGCTTTGTTCGTTGCTTCTTGTTGCAATTTCTTCAAAGCCTTCTTCTTTTGCTCATCAGTCATCTTTTTATAGCGTTCTGTTGCAATAAGTTTATTTGCAGACTCACTATATAACTTTGCTCTAAGCTGCTGATATTTACGGTATTCTTTATCGCTCATACTATAAGTCTTTCCATCAATTGTAAATTGTTTAGAGGGACCTGTTGTATTTGCATTATACTTCTTAGACTCATTCTCAATAAGGCTATCTCTGGTATAAGATACTTTTGCAGGAGAGAAAGCATTGAACAATACAAGAAGCCGAGAAATAATATCGCTATTCGAGTCATCATAATACTTAACGTCTTTGCCAGTATAAGGGTCAATTTTATTAGGAACAGCAAAGCTTAACCCAGGGAACTGCGCGGCAAGTTTTTGAAGTACTTTCAGACCGCTATTGCTACTATATTTCTTTTGACTCGAGTCAATTGTACGTGTAATATGTCTAAGTACAGCAGGGATAAACTGATTGACATAAGTTGTAAATGCATTAGACAGAATATCAACTGATGTTTTGTTACCACCAAAGATATTTATAAGGTCACCTATAATAGTAGTATCGAGCAGCGCTGCACCACTATCCGTAAATGCTTTCCAAATACCTTCAGTCATACTATCAACAAATGTAGCACCTACAGAGAAAGGTATCATTGCAGGTTCAAGGTCTTCAAGGCTTATTTGAATAGTACCAAATAAATTAAGTTTGGGACCACCATATTTATCATCGTCATCAAATGCAATTACTCCAAGAGATGCCAATAATGCACCAGCAAACATTGCAAGAGTACCTACAGTTGCTTGACCAAGTTGCTTACTAACTTTAATATTTCTGAACATTGACTCATCGGTCTTATACGTTCTCAAAGCATTTATAAATCCAAGCGGAGAATATGAAAGTGCAGTGCTCATTGTATTAAGCATCATTCTCGGGAAAGGAAGTATAGTTGCAATTATTGTTTGAGCAACAGGGTGCTTAGCAAGAAGGTTCATCATGGTAGTATATGCTTTTGGAGTATACCTAAAGTATGTTTTAAGTGCTTCGTTCTGAGCATAATTTACCATGTCTTGGAATTTAGTTATTGTATTCTTATCACCATCTTTTAAGCTTGCGTAATCTACTTCAGTGAAGTTATCTGATACAAGCTTCTCTGTGTACTGCTGAATATATTTTCGCATTACACGTTTATCTTGTGCATCCATAACACCAAATATTTTATTGTACAAGAAGTTAAATGCATTTCCAACAGTACTATTACCAAAAGGACTGTTGGAATTTAACATATCAGATAGTATCATCTTATCTCTTGTTTCAAGAGTTTCAATATCTGTATTCTTGTTTAGCAATAATTTATTCAGTTTATTGTTACTTGTCTTAAATCCTGTATCATATTTCGAGACAGTATTTTCAAGTATAGCATCAAGTAATCCATTATCAACTAACTGCTCTTTAACAACAGTTTTAGCAGTAGAAGATGCCTGATTATTTGTAAGCTGATATCTATTAATACCATCTTTACTATTTCTACCAACAAGTTTATTGAAGACAGAGCCTAAGCCCCTTGCTGCCTTGTCCATTACACCTATCATTGCATTACCTGTAACGTTTCGAGAGAAGAATGTCGCTGGGGCAGAGAGCATTGCAAAGTAACGCCAAGAAGTAATTCTTTGAGTTAAGTTATGCCATCTTAAAGCTTTCTCTTCAGGATTTAATCCCTTTTGCCAAGGATTAATTTTATTGTCTAATTGTCCAGAGTGTTGCTGTAAAATATCTATAACTGACTGCATCATCTTATCAGCTATATCATATCTATTTTGCTGTATAGCTAACTTCTGAGCAGCTGCTGCATCGGATATTAACTTCTTCTCTTCTTCAGACAAATCAATAGACTCTTCAGCAAGTGCTGCAAGTTCATCAATGGGAGTAAGACCCATGTTCCTTGCAACGGATAATTGTTGACCTGCAGAACGCTTTATTTGATTAAAGGCTTTTGTAGCTTCAATTCTAATATCTTTCGGAAGAACTAATGAGTGTGCTATTTGATTTAACAAGACAGCAACAATAGTTCTTTCTTGGCCTGTCAATGTAGGATTTTTAGAATACCAAAGCATAAAGTCTTGAACAGCGTTAATATTTGCGGTAAAAGCATTCAAATCGGCCGCATTATCTGCTAAGAATTCAGCGGTACTAAATACTGTCTGCTTTTCTGTAACACCGTCAATAACTATATCTTTTGTTTTACTCGGCACATAATTGAGCATTTTATTAACATTTACATTATCTCGAGTAAGCAAAGGTGAGTTTATTGTTGGAGATACTCTACCGCGCTCAGGATTGCGTTCATTATACATTTGGTCTTCAGTTCTGGGTTCTTTCTTAGGTTTCTTGTTGAAGAGTTCTTGGTTCAATGCGGCAGCTTCATCTCCAAATAAATTATCAAAATCAATAGATTCTTCACCTGTAGTAGGAGCCACATCAGTATTTGCATCTATATCATCATCAAATAAATCCATAATGTTATCCATATTGATATTTGATGCATCTACTATGTCATTCAAATCTTCATTAGAAATATTTGTATTGCCATCATCTGCTGCAGCAAGTAACCTATCGAGAGCTGCCTGATTATTCTTGAGTGCCATACGTTTCCTTGCTTTTTCAGAAGTTTCTCTTGTTCTAGCTTTTGCATTTTCCATGCGCCTTGCATTAGTTACTTCATCAATAGTCGCTTGAGCTTCTTTCATTTCTTGCGTCATATTGCCGAGCTCTGTTGCAAAGACTTTTGACCTATCTTCGTATTTGCCATTCTTGAGAGTGTCAAGTATTCTAAGAGTAGAGCCATCGCCAGAAAGTTTAATTAATTCTTTAGTACCAGGTATAATCTGATTTATTGCTTTTCCATTGAGTACATACTGAACTTCATTCTTAAACTGTTCAATATTTGCCCAAGTTTTCGGTCCATAAATAAATCTGATATAAGCAATATTGAGACCTTCGAGAATTTTTTTGACTTGAGGCTTTTGTTCTTCTGCAGATTTTGTTAAGTCAAGCATCTCGGCAAAACCTTTAACATCCGACCAATCACCAAATTTAAGAGGTATATTATTTTTGCCTTCGCCCTCAATTGTACCAAATTTATTTTCTTGGCGTTTTCTAACAGCTTCGAGTTGCTCAGGAGTAGCATATTGCTTTTCGGTATTTTTAGCAGTTTCTTTCTTTACATACAAGTTTTTATAAGCTTGTGATACTCTATCTTTAGATTTGACAAATCCAAATTCCTCGGCATGTGTTTCCATCCAATTTCTAATTGTCTGTTCACGATGCCGCCTTGCAGACTCAACCTCATTACTCGAATACTTTTCAGGTTCTTTTAAGACTTCATTCTCATGCGCAAAGTTCTTATTATCCTTATAGTATGCCTTTGCAGCACTGAGCAATGGATTATGTCGTATAACAAACTTATGATTGTACAACTCAGTATATACGTCAAGTATGGCCTGTTTCATTTGGAAGTCTGTTGCCGGTGTACTATCAGTAAGTAAATCAGCATGTCTTTTTTGAGTACCAAAAGCTCTCAAAGTAGCACGGGATTGACTAAGAGAGTCAATTTGTTCTTGAGTCAATTGTTTCTTCTTAGGTTTAATTTCTTCTTTTACTTTGCTGGTATCAATACCTACTTCATTTGCCGCAGAGAATAATTTATCAAAGTCAATAGCTTCTTCACCATGCGGTTGTGTAGACGTATCAACTTTCAAATCATCTACCCATTTTGTAAGTATTGCGACAACTGGAGAACCAACTTCATCAATAATTCCGGGGTCATTTAACAGTTTTAATAAAAGATTTAACTTTGCTGTGGAATTAGCTTTTTCAAGTACTTTGTTCAATGCGTACAGATATTTCTTTTGTTCTTTACTAAATCTAAAATCAGTTTCAGCTAATTGCGTTTCATCATTAAATGTAAGTTTAGATTCAATTGCTGCAGTATCAACAAAATCTGATATCTGTTTCATTGCCGAAGCGATAGGTACACCGCTTGTAAAGTTATCAAAAGCGTTAATCAATAAATCTGTTGCTGAATTTCTTGTAAGGCCATTGGCTTCAAATGCGACCGGTACTTGCAGAATACCTTGATAAACCGTTTTGAATGTATCGGCTTGCTTAATCATTTTGTCAGCAATCTTTTCATTTATCTTATTATCTTTGCGCCATTGATTAACTTGCTTAGTAAACATGTTGACGCGTTTACTTATCTTACTTGAATTATTGAATTGTCTACTTGCGCCATAATCAGCATATACTTTGCGTATTGCTTTGTAACCTTGATAGCCATATTGCATAGTGTTTTTAACTCTATTGTTTACAAAAGAATGAAATTCACTTTCAATATCGGCAAGTCTTTGGTCTCTTTCAATGCCGCTTAAATTTTTAACTTCCGCGAGCCTTGGTTTAAGTTTTTCAATGTACTCATTCGCGCTTGTAGATGTATCCTTATTTATATTATCGATTTTATCCATCTGGTCTAAAATCATTGAAGCATATGCATCAGTATTAATATCGCCATAAATATCTTGTTTTGCAATATTATCAAGTTCATTTAAGAGATTATCATAAGCATTGAGCTTTGCTTCAGGGTCGAGTATTTGTGATGCTTCAATAATCTTTTCATCAAGAGTATCAGTAAGTTCTTTTGTATTGTCAGAACGTTGTACATTGTTCTTAGTCTTATCAAGAGTATCAAGAAGATTTACAACATCTTCATCGCCTTTGTACGATGCTTGCTGTTCAATACTTGTTTCTTTTGCGTTCAAACCGAAATCTTGTTTAATCAATGAATACACATAGCTAAATGCGTTAAAGCTATAGTTAAGTCCATTTGAAAATTTAAGATTCTTTTGAGCATCAAGGTTCAATAAATCCGTTGTCATACTTGTAAGACGTTTATCTAAGGTTTTACGTACAGCTTCAATTGTACTTATAAACTTAGCATCATTTTCATGTACTTTTATAAATCCATCAAATGCTTGATGCATCTCTTCTTGATTATTATATACTTTTAACAGCGCATCTTTAATCTTAGGGTCATCTGTAAAGTTCATTGCATATACCATAGTAGCATAGTATACTTCAAAGATTGACCTATACTGCAGAGCATCTTCAACAGTTCTAAGATAACCGTTGCGTTTCCAATCAAGTGAGTTTGTATCACTGTCTGGACAATTGGCAATCAGTATATTTCTTGAATGTTTACTATTAGAGTCATCATTAATATATGAAAGAATTTCAGATAATCTAATACCGGAAGAAATAGTTCTTGCTCCAGTATAAGTAGACAGCATATCAATAAACTTTTGACTAAATCCTAATTGCTCAAATTCCTTAAAACTGGTAATATCATACTTTGTCATTATACGACAAATAGAATCATACCACTTATTCTTTCGCCATTCAACCTCTGTACCATTGACTGAACCATCCGCATTTCTATCTACAATAGAAACTTTAAGAGTTTCAGGGTCCTGTACAAGTGCTTTTGTGGATTTAATTTCAACGTAGCCTTGCGGCGTAGCAAATCGAGCATTAATAGTTTTACTAAATCTGTCTTGTATGCTATTGGCAATACCATAACCTATCCAGTTATTGCCACTCTTTCTAAACCGCATTACCTTTTTGCTATTAAGTAAATCTGTCAACTGTTGTGTGAGGCCTTCATCATTTACATTTATATCACCAGTTTCAGTATCAATAGTATACTTACCAAAAATATTGTCAGCTTTTAGTGTCTTTGCAATGGACTGTATTTTTGATATTAAATCTGCCTCGGAGTTAAAATTAAATATCTGACCGTCATTTGTAACATAGATTGTATCATAATTGTATTCTTGCTGCAATCCAGTAATTGACCTTGATGTAAGTTCACTGAACACTGCTTCAAAGTTAGCAAATACAGAAGAGTCATTAATATACTTTACATTACCGGCATGTTTTTCAGAAGTATCAAGATAATTGGCAGCGTTGTTGACATTTATGAAAGACCTTTCGCCAACAATATACATTCTATTGCCAGGTGTTGTAAATGCTTCAGCTTTTCTTATTGTTTCAATAGTACTCTTTCCAAGGTTCTTAGTAGAAAGTTCAATGACACAAGTACCACGCTTACTATTATACTTTATTAAACCATTAATATCATCGCCATATTTTGAATATACAGACGATGCGTCAACTAAGTTACGCGGTTTAATTTTATTGACAATTGCAGCACTATAATTACTATCTCTCGAAATAGGTATGTTCATAAAGTTAGTGGTCGAGTCTGCGGTACCTGCTGCTTCAAACTTACCTTTTATGACATTATATTCCTGTTTAGTTATATTTGCAATGAGTTTAATAAAGTCTTCTTGACGCATTGAACGAAGTACATTTCTTAAATCGCCAGTTGCTTGACTTACCCACCAATCTCTTGAAATCAAATCTTGGTCATTATCTGGTCTGACATTCAATACTTCTCGAATATCTTCAATACTTGCTTCACCTTCAGAAGGTCCAAATGCCGATGCGACAATACCAGTCATCATGGTATTTTGAGTTATTTCTTTATTCGTATACCTACCAAGTATTTGATTAACACTTGTAGGTACAAATATATTAGCTTGAAGTCCATCAAAAAGTTTCAAAAATTCCAATTCAGACCTTGTACTAATATATACACGATTTGTAAAGCTGGTATTAAATCTGTCAAATTTTATTGAGTCAATATTCTGATTTGCAAGAGACATACCATTTGCCATTTCTTCATTAGGAAAAGCATAAAGATATGCAAATACTGAAAGTCTATACGGAAGGTCACCAATTTTGCCTGTATCACGTGCTCGCTCAAATGACTTTATAACTTTATCATATTCAGCATCTACATCCACGTTTTTAGGTGCTTTGTCTATTGGTGCTTTAATCGCAACCGCTGTATAAAAATCTTCAAATTGTTTTCTAAGCTTTTTGAGTCCTTCAGGTGTTTTTATGGCTTCTTCTATTCTCGGTGTTACAGCTTCGCTTAAAGTATATGCTGTTTGACCTGTTTTTATACCAGAGAGCCCAGATACTGAATGATTGATTTCATGTTGAGCTGTTTTAACAAGTTTTTGCAAAGCTTTTTCAGTCATATTAGGTGTAGCTTTTAATAATATAACTGAGCCAACACCATTATCAGGTTTAAGTAATAAATTTGTATTACTATTTGTAACCTTAGGGGTAAGATAAATCAAAGTATCATTGCCTACAATCGATTGACCTAAAAGTGCTTTGCCATAATCAGTTAAATAGTCGCTCAACTTAATACCATTATCTGGCGCCAACCAATTTGAAACTGGAGAATTTATTGTATTAATCAATGTATCTTCCAGACTACCGACATCAAGCATTCTATTTATTTCACGCAAATGAATTATTTTATTATCGGGAGTAATTTGAAATCCAAAGTTATCTGCGAGATAATAATTTATCTTTGATACAAAGTTACCGTCATAACCTTCAAGAATTTTCTTCAGTGCGGCACCCTTATCAGAATAGTTTGAAGTCTTCAATAAAGATAATGCAAGGCCTTCGAGCGACAATGCGCCGGCTTTCTTAGGAATATTAAAGTTTAATCGTTTACTAAAATATTCCAATGCAACAGCAAGGTCTCCAGTATCAAGATTTACGTCCGCCTTAAAAGTCATGTAATGAAATGAATTGGGGTCAACGTTATTCGTTATATATAAATCTAAGGCCTCATCGTTTTCGAAGAACGTGGCGCGTCCTGTGATAACCGAATTGAGTTTTTTAAGCGCCTCACTACGTTCGCTCTCAGGTACCTTGTTTAGAATAGTGCGATTGTATACATTCTGAGCTTCAGATATGACGTACATTGCAGATACATTCTGAATATCTATACTATGCTTTGCAAGCTCAGCAATAATCTGTCTATATTCCGCTTTGCTCGACATATAAACTTTTGAAGCGAGTGTATTTTCAGGAATAAACAGCATAGTAAATATAGCCTGTTGCTGCGCAATCTTATACTTCTCGGGGTTACTTTCTTGAGTATAATTAAGATTATATCCAGCAATAGCTTCATTCAAAAGTGTCATTGTTGTACTATCGCCATTTATATTCCATTGTTCAATAGAATTAAGAATTCGATGAGAATACCAAGTAGAATATGCAAGCTGATTGAGTCTTGCTATTGCAAAATTATTTACAGCCGCATAGTCAATATAGAGATTGTTATCGTATACAAAAGCTGCGGGTAAAGAATTATCAAGCGTAGCATAAGAATATATATTCTTTAATCCATCTAAATCTTTTTTAATCTCTTGAAGTTCAGGAGTAGTTTTTACTGCTTCTTTCAAATAAACTTGAGTACCAAAAATTTCACCAAGTTTTGCTTCGTATGCTTTAACTGCTTTAGATTTATTTGAGGCATTAGTATTCTTTCTTTCATTAAACTCAGTAGTAATATCAAGTATTTTCTGTACTCTGTTTTCACTGTACTCAGTAAATAGTTGCATACTTTTTACTGCTTCGTCCGGCGCCATATTTGCAATTAAGTCATTCAAACTTACAGTCAAACCTATTTGCAAATTATCAAACATTGTATTGGCATCAGCATCTAAGCCAGCAGTTAAATCTTCAATAGATAAATCCGCAGCTTCATCGGTCTCAATATTGAGTTTCTCAATAGCTTTCATCAATGCAGCTTCGTTCAAATTAGTATTATCTTCAGAAGATACATTTGAAGTAGTATTTGTAGATTGTAACTCTTCAAGTGCAGTTTTAATTATCTTATCTGCAATCACTGCTTGTTTAACAGATATTGTGCTATCTCCGACTTTAAGTGTCATTGATTTAATTTTGTCATATCTATCTTGAAGTTTGGTAGAAAGTTTTTTACCGGATAATACTTTCTTATCAAGGCTATTATAATAGTTAAGTAATATACCAGCATCGGAGTTACTAAGTTCAACTGTACTATCTCCAGCAATTGTCTTTATTACTTTATGATGGGTTATTGCAGAACGCACAAGCATTTGTCCGCCAGACATTATAGCGCCTGCAAGACCGCCTGCTACAAATGACAATGCTGTATTTTCCCAAGTAAAATCAGATTTGCCAGTCCAAGCATAATCAAGTACACCATCAATACATTCTTCTATTGCTTCTTCTAAACCTTCACCGATAAAATCATGAAGCAATCTTGTTGCTACATTCTTTTCTCCAAACTTATTCCAAGCATCTAATAACTGACCAGTCCATTTTTGTTTGAATACAAAAGACTCAGATAAACCTTCTACACCATAGCTTATTGCCGTTTTGACTGCTGCGTATGAGAGTACATTGAACGATGAAGCATCAGAATGTGCAGCATCATATTCAACAGCATTGCTACCGAATATACTTCCATAATATACTGCAGTACCAACACCAGAGCTTGCAGCATTCAAACCAATCATTGTCAACATTTGAAGCATGGAAGTTTCAACGTTCAATGCTAATTTTCCAGGACTCCAATTTGATGTGTATGGATTAAATTGTGCCGATGCAGGAAATAATTGTTGAGCCCAGGTTTCAGTAGGTATAAAGTTTGATTGTGCTTCACTGCGCGCATAGTTTGCAAAGTCCTCGGCACCAAAGTAATCAGATACTGAAGCAATTGCATATTCCATACCATCAACAATACTTTCCAACATTTCAAGCGGTACTGTGACAACGTTCAATGCCATATTACCAAGAGTACTAAAAAATTTCTTTGTTTTTGACGCATTCTCAATAATCTGTTGTTGCAACAATGCAGCCTGTTGATTTCTAACCGATTCAAGAACTTGAGAATATGTCAAATATTCTTTGGGTATATATTCTTCTTGAAATTTCTTATACGATGCTTGAAACTCTTGCAATCCTTTTTCAACATCTTCTTCAGATAAATTTTTATTTACAAGATATCCATCTTCATATAACTTTTTAGTATCTTGATATTCAGTATTAAATTTTGAATAATCGCCTTCAAATGACTCACTTACTATATCATCAATAAAGTTTTTATTTTCATTTTTGTTATAGTATTCATTAAAAGCACTGTTCTTTGCTTCGGCGTCGATTTGAGCTTTATTCTCTTCATAATTCATAATGCTACTAAGTCCAGCGAGCAATGAATACTTTGCTTCTGGTAAGTATGTACTATAATCTGAAGGAAGTCTATCTTTCAAAGATTGACCATTTGCAGCAAGAAGCATCAAATAGCCTTGTGCCTTTTCAGGGTCATTATATGACTCATAAACATCTTTCTCGTATATACCAGACATCATTGCTTGATTGCGTATTGCCGACCAAGCATTAAGCCCTTTATTTCCACTACTTCCATTGTTAGTAGGGTCTGTTACAATTAAACCTGCCATTATCTTGCACCTCCACCGCCACCAGTAGCACCGCCACCTGCAAATTCGCCACGTTCTTCATGAATTTCTTCTTTATCTGAACCAAAAACATCTTTAGCTGTATTCCACCAGTTACGTATATTAAATACATCCATAGGTCCTTTACCTTCGAACAACGCTTTAAGATTTATACCGCCTATAGGCGTTAATAACAAATCACCGAATCTTTGGAATCTATATAGCACTGAACGTTTTTCTTTAGGCTTTTCAGTTGCACCTTTTACAACCTGTGAAACACCATTGATATATTCAACATGATAGTAATCTTTATTGTATAGATTACCATCGTAATAAATCATACCGCTTATTTCCATGCCATTTTCTATTTGACCGAATATAGTTTCAAGCGCATATTTAGCATCAGGATTATCTTGCATCGCATCAAGTATGGTTGTCAATTGTATAACTGGAGGCGGATTATCCGTATTATATGCTGTTTTATAAAATCCACCATTTGCATAAACCCAGTATTCTTTTGCATGAGCTGCTTCACCATAGTTGAATACAACCACATCGCCATTATGTAATATACCATTATTCGCTGCGTCTATAATATTCTGAACATATGCATCCTGTTTACCATCTTTGCCTGTACCTAAGAAATCTCCAAAGCTCGTTGGCTTAGCATCTTTTAACGATACATAATCACCAGTCAATTGATAATCCCAATCTCCTACGACATCTTCAATCTTTGGCGCTTCCCAAACAGTATCATAAAGGATATTACCTTCTTCATCGTACGATGATAAACCAAATGTAGTATGTCGCATTATGAGATTATTATCATAAAACCACTGTTTATATTTAGCAATAGCTTTTTCTCTTGCAGTATCTGAAAGAGTCTCCCATTGAGTTCCATATTCAAGTGATGCCATATCTTCTGCAACAGTGTTCACATAATCTGCTTCAGCTGCTGTACCATAATCTTTGTTTAGCGCATAATCAAGCTCGTTATAGATTGCATCAGTTAACTCATATCCACCACCTTCAGCAGGTGTTATCAATTGTCTTTCTGCGAGAAATTCTAAGACAGCAGTTTGACTTTCAAATTCTGCACCGCCATTAAGCGACATAGCAATCTCTTTAAGTACTGCATTCAATGCAAGATTAGCATTTTCTTGATAAGCCACAATATTCTCAAATCTACCTTGAGTATCTTGTTCACCAAGTACTGTGGTCAACGTATCTTGATATGATTTAGTAAGCTGCTCAATAATATCATTTCTTGACTCTATTAATTGAGTCTGTATATTTTGGTCTTGTGCTTGTTTGGCATACTGAAATTCTTGACCCTGTACTGTGGCAGCACCAGTACCAAGAAGCTTTGAATTATCTGCCATCTTATTAGCACTTGCTAATGCCGAAACATCTGATTGTTGTTGAAGCAAAGTAGACTGTTCTTTCAATTGACGGTCATACATTTGAACTGCAGCATTGAATTGTTTATCAAGATTTGCTATTCCGAGAGCTTCAAGATACTTCTTAGTATTCTCATCCAATACACCACCGGTCGTTGCTGCAACGACCTTAGTCGTATCGTACAACTTGTCGCTGGTATTCTTCAAAGTTTCGTCCAGTATTGTTGATTGACTCGAAATTGGTTGTATCGATGGACTTGTTATCAACGGCATCTTTGACTTCCTCCTTTACAGTATAATCTACTTTTTCAACATGAACTTTATTAGTTTTATAAGCTTCATATTTATCAAGTATCTTGCATATTTTTCTAAAATATTCTGTGTCATTCTTTTGTACATTAAGAAATGCAGTAAAAACTGTTTGCAATATTGCCATAAGTATACTTGAAGTATACATAACCATTTTGACTATTGCAGCTTTTTGGTCGACATCTGGATTAGGTTGAAACGAAATCATAGCAGTCGCAAACATTGTAAAAAATGAAAGCGTAAAACCCTTTATCAAATACCACTTCTTCTTTTTATTACTAATATTTCTGTCGTCAATCAATCCTTCATCCGATGAGCAAAGAGTAGTTATATTAAAAGAACTCAATTTATGAAGCTTAGAGGCCTTTCTTTCTACTTTCTTTACAAATTCATTATAGCATTCAACTTTGCTTCTTTGTGGCTTTCTACAAAGTTTTAATCCCAAATTTATAAGTTTATCCTTGAAAGATAATTTATAATTCTTATGTGTTATACCTTTGCATCTTGCAGAAACATAAGTATTATAATTCACAGTATTTTGATTATCTACAAATTCATCAAAATCGATAGTATCTATTACAGTTTCATTTATTGCATCCAGCGCTTTATCTCGCGTAGAAGTATATTTTTCGCTACTTCGTACAGAGCTTTCGGTACTCATATACCAGAATACTTTAGTGGTACCAGATAGCAAAATCATTGTTATAAATTCTATTACTGTAGACCTATCAAGATGATTAATATCACCTTTCAAATAAAGAATAAAATAGATAACAGCTAACGTTGCAGCAGTTGTTACTAATCCCAATAGATTGAGCATTATTATTTTAAGCTTTTTCATTGTAAACCTCAATATAAATGTTATCTAAAATTTATAATGCTATTAAACTTTAGAATTATGTTTATTATTTACAAAAATATATACCGGCACATTTAAGCCGGTATACTAAGTCATTTGTTTAATTTTTCGGCGATAGTTTTAAGCACTTTCACTTCCTCGCTATCTTCATTTTCTTTAGCTTTTTGCGCTTGAGTATACTTGTAATGAAATGGTATTGCAACTATACTACCACCTAATCCTGATAATCCGACTGTCAATAAAGCATTTGCAGTAGTATTGAAGAATAATGCAATAATTACAAATATTGTAAATGGTATTACTCCAGGCGCAGCGCCCATTGCTTTCTTTAACGGTTCTTTATATATTAAAGCTAATGCAATAAGTAAAATTGTAGCTGTCAAACCTATACCTGATTTTACCCATGAATTCTCAAGAGTCATTATAACTACTGCGGGTACAGCTGTAGCAAGAGTTCTAATCAAGTATGCACCAATTTCCCACCATACTGTTTTATCAATCTTGTTAACCTTGCTCTTGAGTTTTTCTTTTTTAGCTTTAATACTTTCAGAATTTTTATCGATAGTTTCTTGAAATTCTGAAAGTTTACTCATTACGAAATCCTCCGACTCTTTTTAACAACTGCCTGCTGCTCTGCTAATTTATCCTGTTCTTCTTTGAGCTGTTTCTGTAATTCTTCTTCCTTTTTCTTAGCCGCGACAAGTTCATCCTCAAGAGCTGATTTAGCTTCTCTCAACTTGTCTACCAATTGTGTATGGTCAGTATAGAATAGCTGGTCACACAGTACTTGGAGCTTAGCTTTCTTATCAGTAGAAAGATTAGACTCCTTAAAGCACTCAAGAATAAAACTTGCAAGATTAATATTAGCATTAGTTTGATTATTAAGTCCTTCCTTGAACTCTGCAAGGCTATCGTCAACTTTCTTAATAACTTCACTAACTTTATCAACTACTTCACCAGTAGTTTCTTTGAAGT
>ENA-UEQN01000211-UEQN01000211.1-human-gut-metagenome-genome-assembly--contig:-NODE-211-length-57115-cov-10.452716_pt1 | contig 57115 bp, 72 predicted proteins | sample MGYA00242940_ERZ507944 | MGnify/ENA primary metagenome ERZ507944 (study PRJEB26167, sample SAMN06115449) | human gut metagenome | host: Homo sapiens | place: China:Fujian | collected 2015-08-20... | reverse complement strand
ACCGATGCTGTCCACACCTTCCCGGCAGATCGCCGCAAGACCTCTGGTGGTGTAATTCCACTCGTCAGGGAGCGACAACATCATGGACAGCAGCCCTTTGGATTTCAGGGTCAGCGTCCGATCTTTCAAGTGATGGTTCGACATGACCGTATAATCACGGGTCTTTTCAATACGAAAAACAGCCATCTTCGCACCTCCTTCCTGCGAAAATAAAAAGTGTTGGTTTTGAGCGGTTTATTCGTCTGTATGCCTCCGTTACCTTCCACATGGGAAAACATCCACGCCCTGTTCAGAACGCAAGCCACAGAGGAAGAAACAGAAGATATCCCACTGATTTTGATACATTTTTCAGGTGGCTACCTCTCACGGTCTTTATGGTCATAGTGGAGATCGCCGGAAAGCACCTTCGCATGGTTACGGATTTTGATATGTCCCTTTTCCTGATTTTCCAAAGCCTTGCTGTATCCGGTGTCGGTCAGGAACAGGCGCATTTTCTCACCCTTCCAGCCAACAGGCGAGTCATGGGTAAGAACATCAAAGACGATCATGTGTCTGGTTGCCGGGTCGAAACGCTCCAAAGCCATAATGTCATGGCCGGATAACTTCTGCGCCCCGGATTGCTGTCTGGCCTCTGCCAGCATTTCCCCGATGGTGCGGGCTTTCTCCGGCAGACGGTATTCGGCCTGCACCTTGCGGATCAAATCCATGCACTCCTGATCCGACAGTGGGCGGAGCTTGTCCAGAAGGCCTTCCGCCGTTTCTTTCGTTGCCGGGTTCGGCGCATAGCGCCATGTCATGTAAATCTCATTCAGGGCGGCGTTCTGATTGGTACTTTCAATCTGAAACACCATCCTCATTTCTGCTTCTGTTAGTTTCATTGCCAGCCTCCTTCAAAAATGGGTATAAAAAAACGCCATAGGGTTTTTGAGCCTACGGCGTTTCTTGCGATATTCACAATTCCAAACTTTCCAGCCACTCGTCAAAAGATTTCTTGGAAACGCGGATTGCATTTCCTATGCGGACGATCCTGAACTCCTCCTGCTTGACGAGCTGATATGCGGTTGTGCGGCCAATGTTGAGCATGGCCGCAATCTGTTCCACGGTGTATGTGCGCGGTTCCGGCAGTGACTTTTTCTCTTTCTTGTCCATAGTAACCTCCATGTATTTGCCTTGTCATTTTGACTAAGGGAGTGAAGAATGGCAGTAGCAATCAGCTTTGGCGGGATGTCCTCCTGCTAAGAATTTGCTAATAGGACCACCCAACGGACACATAAAACTGCGTCAGAATAGGTGTTTTGCACCATAAAGTTCGTTTACTACAAGTCATTCTGCGTAAGGGATGATATTGGAAGTTACATCCGAACCGTGTATCACATGGTAAGCCATACTCCTAAGGGGAAGGCCGGGGGTTCGAATCCCTTTTGGCGCGCCAGATAATAACGCCGAAAGCCTTTGTTTTCAAGGGTTTTCGGTTTTTTTATTGAGCAGCAAAAGAAAAAATAATCAAGCTTCGCTTGGAGAGGTTTTTCTCTTTTATTGCTGCAAGGGAATCATGGTTCGTGTATTTCGTATCGCTTTTATTATACAGTAAAATCAGCGGTTTTGTACAGTAGCCGAATTTTTGGGTGATTAGCGGTATTCCGTACGGTTTGTGTAGAATGACCGCTGTTAGTCTGAATTATTTTTTTCGTACATAGCAATAGCAAACTCAAGCATCTGTTTTCCGGCTGAATCAGAAGCCACTTCCTCAAGCTTTTTTGCAAAATCTTCATCTTCCAGTGAGATTGTCACTTGGGATTCAGAATCCGATTCATCAGAGCGGATAAGAAGTTTTCCAATCGCTTTTGCCGTATCAATTCTTACGCTGTCCTCCGGCGTTTCGTAATAGTCCTGTATCGTCCCCAACTGGCGGTGGGCGGTATCCTTTGCCAGGCTTACATAGTCATGCCCGTTAATCGCCAGTTTCTTTGTGATAGAGAAATGTCTTAGGCTGCGCAAGCCGCTTCCCGGGGTCAGATGTACGAATTCTCCACCGTCACCACGGCGAAGTAGCGACCGTCGTCCATGGTGCGGACCAGAGCGCGGATTTTCTCCGCCGCCTGGGCGGCGGTGAGCTTTTCGTCAAAGGGCACCACCGCGTCAAACACCAGATTGGTGTGGGTAGGACCAGCCACCACCCGGAAGTCGTGGATGGTGATGGCGGGGTCCACCTGCTTCACCAGCTCCGCCACCCGGCTCCGCAGGGGGCCGGTCAGGCCGTCGTCGGTGACCACCGGGTCCATATGGATCACCGCCTGGCAGTTCAGTTGGCGGGACAGGTCCATTTCGATGCTGTCCACCACGTCGTGGAGCTCCAGCAGGTCCCCGTGGGCCGGGACCTCCGCATGGAGGGACACCATCACCCGGCCGGGGCCGTAGTCGTGGACCACCAGGTCGTGCAGGCCCAGAATCTCCGGATGGGACAGGACAATGGCCTGAATCCGGTCCACAAATTCCTTTTCCGGCGGCTGGCCCAGCAGAGGGCTGATGGTCTCCCGGGCGGATTTGACCCCGGAGAACAGGATGAAGCCCGCCACCACCAGGCCCACCCAGCCGTCGATGTCCAGGCCGGTCCACTTGGCGATGAGCATGGCCAGCAGCACGGCGGCGGTGGCCGTCGTATCGGACAGGCTGTCGGCGGCGGTGGCCTCCATGGCGGCGGAGCGGATTTTTTTGCCGATCCGCCGGTTATACAGGCACATATACAGCTTCACGCAGATGGACACCGCCAGGATCACCAGGGCGATGACGCTGAAATCCACCGCCGCCGGGTGGAGGATTTTCTCCACCGAGGACTTGGCCAGTTCCACGCCCATCAGCAGAATCAGCCCCGCCACGATCAGGCCCGAGACATATTCCAGCCGCCCGTGGCCGAAGGGGTGCTGGGGGTCCGGCTTTTTCCCGGCCAGGCGGAAGCCCAGCAGGGTCACCACCGAGGACCCGGCGTCGGACAGGTTGTTGAAGGCGTCGGCGGTGATGGCCACGGAGCCGCTGAGGGTACCGGCGAAGAACTTCCCGGCAAACAGCAGGATGTTCAGCCCGATGCCCACAAAGCCGCACAGCTGGCCATAGGCCCGGCGGACCCGGGGGTCCGTGACGTTATCCCGGTCCCGGATGAACCAGCGGGAGAGAAGCTCCATCATGTCACGCCCTCCCCGGAATGGTCAGGGTCATCTGGCAGCACAGGCGGTCCAGATCCTCGTCGGTGGCGGCGGGCAGACGCAGCTTGCCGCCGCAGTCCTGGCAGCACAGGTCCACGGAGTCCCGGTGGACCTGGATGCCGTAGCGGGTGCTGCCGCAGCGGCAGCGGATGCCGCCCCGGGCGGCGATGTCCTTCAGCTCCGACAGCACCTCATACATAATAATGTTGTCGGTGAAGGCCTCCGGGTCCTCCGCCTTCTCCTTGGCGGCCCGGACGGCCAGCTGCTCCATCTGGGCGGACACCTGGTCCTCCTGGCCCACATAGCAGCAGATCTGCCTGGTCTTGGGGCAGGCCAGGCCGATGCCCCGGCCCCGCAGCACTGCGTCGGCGCTGCACTCGGCCTGGTGCGTTTCGCCGCACAGGCCGCAGGGCACCCACAGGCGGAAGCGGGAGCCGTCGGTCTCGATGAGCATGTCGGACTGGCCGCAGGGACACTCAATGTGGGCGGCGGCCGCCGCCAGGGAAAAGGCGCTGCGCCGGGCCATGACCGCCCGTCCGCATTTGGGGCAGATATAGCCGAAGCTCCTGGTTTCTTCCATGATGATCCCTCGCTTTATAGTAGTCTCCTCAGTGTACCACACCCCCGGTTTTCCGTCAACCAACTGCGCCGCCGGATAGCCCGTGCAGGCTGGGTTCATAATAAATGCTGGGGCCAGGCATCAGCCTGGCCCCAGCATTTATTTTATTACAGAAGCTGAAATCATGACGCAAGCCGGTTCCGGAAATAGGGAATTTTCGGCAGCTGCTTCACCAGCAGCACCCCCAGCACCAGGCAGGCGACGGCCTCCCCCAGGCCCACGGTCAGGGCGTTGAGCCCATAGGCCGGCCAGAAGGCGGCGGAAGTGCCTGCCGTCTCATAGGCCAGCACGGCCCCCACCAGCACCATGTTGCACACCACCGGCGGCAGGGCCGCGGTCCAGGGACTGCGGCACCGGGCGGTCAGCAGGGCGGCGATCAGGGTGGACAGTGATCCCACCACGATGTCCAGGGCCCCATAGGGGCTGAACAGGTTGGCGATCAGGCACCCCACCCCCAGGCCCCAGGCGGTTTCCGGGAACAGGAACGGCAGCAGGCACAGCGCCTCGGAGAATCGCACCTGGATGGGGCCGAAGGTCAGGCCGAACACCGCCCCCAGCAGGGACAGCGCGGCGTAGGCGGCCGCCGTCATGGCGGCCAGGGTCAGCTTTTGCGTGTTTTTGTGTTTCATGTGGTACCTCCCATGTTTTGTTTAGAGAACGGCCCCGCCGGGCCGAACGAACGCCTTGCGGCGCTTGGACAGGTCGGGTCCCTGTCGCCAGAGAGTATACCACATATCGTTGAAAATGGGAAGAGGGAAATGCCCCGGGACCCATAACAGACCCCGGGGCATTTTTCAGCAGTAGGTCACCCGCAGACGGGGACAGCGGGTCCGCAGGTCCTCCAGCACCTGGCGCAGGGGTTCGGCATATGCCCACAGGTCCGGCGGCAGGGCATCCAGGCCACGAACCACGATGTGACGGTCATCCGCCACCCAGAACAGGTCCGTCAGACAGTCCCACATGGCATCCCAGTTTTCCCCGTAGTGGGCCGGGAAACCGAAGGCCCGCCGGATGGCGTCCTGCACCATCCCCCAGTCCCGGCAGGACGTCAGGTCCAGAAGAATGCCGCCCTCCGGCATCGGTGTATAGGCGTGAGGATCCATATTTACGCCGCCGGGACGATGACCCGCAGGGCACCGGTGGTCAGGCCCTGGCTGTCGGTAAGGGCGATGTTGGCATCGCCCCGGTCATAGCACTGGGCCAGCACCAGCAGGCTCCCCTGGGGCAGCTGAGCCGCCGAGCCGTCGGGGTTCAGGCAGGGGACGCCTCCGTCTGCCGCCACGGCGGCCTCATACTCCGAGGCATGATAGGTCAGCTGATAGTACAGGGGCTGGCCGGTTTTCTGGCTGGTCCACAGGTCCGCGCTGTCCACGGCCTTCACGGTCTCGACAAACCGCTGCACCGACAGCATAGCCGCCACGGTTTCCGAATCCATAGGCAGGGGCCGGTGCTGGTCCTGGGCGGTGACGGTGAAGCCGCTGCCGCTGCGCTGGACGGATACATGTACATCGGCCCAACTGTTCAGAGAATACGTCTCCTCCTGGAGGGACCAGACCGTCATCTCCAGGGAGGTCAGGCTGCCGGTCTCGGAGTACCGGGCCCGGAGGGTCCGCAGGGCCATGCGGTTGTCGATGGCCCCCACGGCGGCATAGATCTGGTCCAGCAGGGCGTCATAGTCCGTGGGCCGCTGCTCCCGGGGGATGGCCACCCGGGTGCACTCGGACAGGTCCAGGGCCACCCGATAGCACTTCTCCGTGTCGGTGGCCAGAGGGCAGTACACCGCCCCGTCGTCGATAAACCCGATGGAAAGCCCCGACAGCCCCGGCTCCGTGAGGGTCTGGCGCTGGGTGGGGTCCTTCAGGTCCACGGCCACCATGCTGCCGCCATGGACATAGTACAGCTTCCCGGCGATGATGGTCAGGGGCTGGGGATAGCTGCCCATTTCCGCCACCACCTCCTCCGTGCCGTCGTCGTGGCGATAGCTGACGGAATAGGTGGTTCCGTCGTCGGACAGGAAGAAGTTATCCACGTTCCACTGCTCCTTCTTCCCGCAGCCGGGCAGCAGGGTCGCCAGCAGCATCAGGGCCAGAAGCCCCGCAGTCAGTCGTTTCATGTCAGTCCACCTTTCCCCGGGCCCGGAGGACGTCGTCGGCGGTGATGGTCATCAGGTCCTCCCGGGTGATCTTTTCCATGGTGGCCAGGCGGTTGTTCTGGGCCACCAGAACGTGCTCGAACAGATTGCGGACGCCCCGGGCGTTGCCGAAGCTGTCGTCCGCCGATTCCTCGGCGATATAGTCCCGGATCAGGGGCCGGGCCTCCTCCGTCAGCTGATAGCAGCCCTTTTTGCACTGCATCCGGAAGATATCCACCATCTCGTCGGTGGTATAGTCGTCAAACAGCAGGAAGCGGTTGAACCGGGATTCCAGGCCGGGGTTGGAGTGGATGAACCGGTCCATCAGGTCCGTGTACCCCGCCACGATCACCACCAGGTCGTCCCGGTGGTCCTCCATGGCCTTGAGGATGGTGTCGATGGCCTCCTGGCCGAAGTCGTTTTCCGACCGGCCGTTCAGGGCGTAGGCCTCGTCGATGAACAGCACGCCGCCCATGGCCTTTTCGATGACCTTCTGGGTCTTGATAGCCGTCTGGCCCACATAGCCCGCCACCAGGCCGCTGCGGTCCACCTCCACCAGCTGGCCCCGGGACAGAATGTCCAGACTGCGGTAGATCCGGGCCATCATCCGGGCCATCATGGTCTTGCCGGTGCCGGGGTTGCCGGTGAACACCAGGTGCAGGGACATATCCGTGGTGGGCAGGTCGTGCTGCCGCCGCAGCTGATACACCGAGGCCATGTTGATCAGGTTATGGACCTCCTCCTTGACGGTCTGCAGACCGATGTAGCCGTCCAGCTCCGCCAGCAGGTCCTTCATGTCCTCCTTGGGCAGAGGCTCCGGGGTCTCCGACGGCTGCTCCGGGCCGCCGGACTTCTTCTCCGGGGCCTTGCCGGGGGTCTTATCAGGGGTCTTGGGGGCCGCCTTCTCCCCGGGCTTTTCCGCTGGGGACAGGGGCGTGCCCCAGAAATCGCTGTTGACGCTGCGCAGATTCCGCTCCGTCATGGAGCGGATCACGTCCAGCTGCTGGAGGATGATCTCGTCTTTCTTATCCATTTATCCGCTCTCCTTCAATGTGATAGCTTCACATGGCTGATGGCCCGCAGCAGCAGGGCCGACACGAAGCCCGTCAGGGCCCCGGTGAACAGGGACACCACCAGCAGAAACGGCAGATATCCCAGCACGGCGGTGTTGCCCAGGGTAATTAGGGCCGCCGCCATCTGGCCGATGTTGTGGCCCGCCGCGCCGCCGATGGACACGCCGTATACCGACAAACCCGGCAGCCGGGACAGCGCCAGCATCACCAGCATGGCCAGTGTTCCCCCCAGCAGGGAAAACAGCAGAGCCGAGGCGTTTCCGGCAAAGAGACTGCCCAGCAGGCACCGGGCCGCCAGGATGCACAGGGCCGGAAGCGGCCCCAGCTGATACAGGGCGAACACCGTGACGATGTTGGCCAGGCCCAGCTTCACCCCCGGCAGGGGGATCACCAGCGTCACGGGAAACAGGTTTTCCAGGGTGCTCAGGCCCAGGGCCAGGGCCGTCAGCACCGCGCACAGCGCCAATTGGCGGGTAGATATCTTCATGCCGCCCCTCCTATCCCAGCACCGCGTCGGGGCCGCCGCCACCACCGCCGGTAAGCTGCACCACCACCTGCTCCGGCAGGCAGACAATGCTCTGTCCTGCCCGGGTGATGGTGCCGGTGTGGACGCAGTCCTGGCCCGGGCAGTCGCTCTCCGCCACCCGGACGCCGTCTCTGTCCAGGAGGATGGTCAGGTGATAGTCTCCCTCCACGGTGACGGTCATCTCCTCTGTAAGGCGGTCCAGCTCCACGGTCTGTACCACCTGCCCCCGGTGGACAATGGCGGCAGTCAGCGGACCGGACCGGGCCAGGCCGCCGTAATACCACGCCGCCGTGAAAATGGCCAGGGCCGCCACAATGGCCGCCGCCAGTCCATCCCACCAGGTGGGCCGGAGCTCAGGACTCGATGCACGCATACGCATAGCCGATTCCCTCAACTTCCGTCAGCCGGTCCGCCAGGCCGGGGGTATACAGCACCTGCCCGTCCTTGGTGATGAGCACCATGTCAAAGCCGCCGTTCTGCCGCCAGAAATCCTGGGCGGCCTCCCGGCCCATCACATAAAGAGCCGTGGAATAGGCGTCGGCCATGGTACCGTTGTCCGCCACGATGGTGACGGACAGCAGGTCCCCCTGCACCGGCCAGCCGGTCTTGGGGTCCAGAATGTGCTGATATACCGTGCCGTCGGGGCCGGTGAAATACCGCTGATAGCCGCCGGAGGTAACGGCGAAGGCGTCGGTCAGGGACAGCATTGCGGCATAGCCCTCCTGCTCCGGGTGCTGCACCGCCACGCTCCAGGCAGCGCCCCCGGGCTTTGCGCCCCGGGCGTACACGTTGCCCCCCAGGCTCACCAGGGCGCTGTCCACCCCGTATTGGGCGAAGATGTCCGCCAGCCGGTCGGAGGCGTAGCCCTTGGCGATGCCGCCCAGGTCCATGGCGCAGCCCTCATCCAGGGTGACGCGGGTACCCTCCAGGGTCACGTGCTCCGTCCCCACCAGGGGGAGCAGGGCGTCGATCTCCGTCTGCTGCGGCACCCGGGGGCTGTCGGTGGTGATGCCCCAAAGGGTCACAAGCGGGGCAACGGTGGGGTCAAAGGCCCCGCCGGTGGCCTGACTGAGAGTCAGGGCGGCGGAGATTAGGTCCGCCGTCTCCTGGGACACATCGGCACGGCCCTGGGCGTTCAGGGTATAGATTTCGCTTCCCTCCCGGGTCCGGGACAGGGCCCCGTCCAGGCGGTTCAGCTCCTGACCGCAGGCGGCCAGGGCCTCCGAAGCCTTGTCTCCGTAGGCGGCCAGGGTCATATAGGTGTCCATGGCGAACAGGCTCAGCTGTTCCGGCTCCGATTGGACGCCGCAGCCGGAAAGGCACAGCAGAAGCGCCGCCAGCACGGCGCAGCATACACGCTTCATAGCTCCCGCCTGCCTTCCAGGGCACGCATCAGCGTGGCGTCGTCGGCAAATTCCAGGTGCCCCCCCACGGGGATGCCGTAGGCCAGGCGGGTGACCTTTACCCCGAAGGGCTTTAAGAGCCTTGCCAGGTACATGGCGGTGGTCTCCCCCTCGGTGTCGGGATTGGTGGCCATGATGACCTCCTGAATGCCGCCCTGGGCCACCCGGTCCACCAGGGACTTGATCTGCAGATCGTCGGGGCCCACATGGTTCATGGGGGACAGCACCCCGTGGAGCACATGGTAGCGGCCGTTATACTCCCGGCTGCGCTCGATGGCCACCACGTCCCGGGGGTCCGCCACCACGCAGATGGTACTCTCGTCCCGCTTGGGCGAGGCGCAGATGGGGCACAGGCCCCCGCTGGTGAGGTTCTGGCACACGGGACACAGGGTCACGCTGCGCTTGGCCTCCAGAATGGCGTCGGCAAAGGCCCGGGCCTGGTCCTGGGGCAGGTTCAGCACATGAAAGGCCAGCCGCTGAGCGGACTTGGAGCCGATGCCCGGCAGCCGGGCGAACTGCTCCACCAGATTTTCAAGAGGGGCGGGAAAAAATTCCATAGTATCTTCCTTTTCAAGTGAAATCGGGCCGCATCAGCCCCGAAGCTCCCGGATGCGGGCGGGAATGTCCGCCGCCTTGTACACGGCGGACCCGGCCACCAGGACGTTTGCGCCGCTGGCCACGCAGATCTTGCAGGTAGCGGGGTCCACGCCGCCGTCCACCTCCAGCTCGCAGCCGGGGTTCATGGCGTCGATGTACCGGCGGATCTCCTGCACCTTGGGCATCATGTCGGCCATGAACTTCTGGCCGCCGAAGCCCGGCTCCACCGTCATCACCAGGATCATCTCCACCCGGTCGATAAAGGGCAGCACGGCGCTGGCAGGGGTCCTGGGCTTCACCACCACGCCGGCCTTCTTGCCCTTGGCGTGGATTTTGTCGATGGCGGCCAGGATGTTCTCCTGGGTGTCGGCCTCCACATGGCAGGTGACGATGTCCGCCCCGGCGTCGCAGAACTGGTCCACATAGCGCACCGGCTCCTGAATCATCAGATGCACGTCCAGGGGCAGGTCCGTCACCGGACGGATGCACTTCACCACCGGGATGCCGATGGAGATGTTGGGCACGAACAGGCCGTCCATCACATCCACGTGGACGTAATCCGCGGTGGAGATGGCCTGAATGTCCCGGGCCAGATACGCAAAGTCCGCAGACAGGATAGAGGGGGAAATTTTGATCATGAGAATCGGTCCTTTCAATCAGCAGGGTGACGGGGCGCCGGCAGACGGCATAGGATGGCTCAAGCGGCCCGGGACCGGAAGCTCTCCGGCCAGTCCGGCGCAGCCCTCCCGCCCCGCAGGAGACGCCGGCCGCCGCTTTTCAGATAGGGGGCCGGCGGTTCGCCGGCCCTCAATTGGGCAAAAGAATACGCATACATTATACCAATCCCCCCGGCAGATTGCAACGAGGAAAAGGGCCGATTCCCCGGTCCCAGAGGCCTGCGGCGGAAAAAATCATGTCCATTCTGTGAATTTTGCAAAGAAAGGCTTTACGTTTGCGGCAGATTCCTGTAGAATGAGTGCGTCCTTTTCCGGAAGGACCTCATTTTTTTGCAGAACGAGGCGCTCGTATGAATTTCTTCCAAAAAATTGGCAACTCCCTGGCCCGGTTCATGTATGGGCGCAACGGCGTGGACCAGCTGGGGTTCGTGACCCTCTGGGCGGCCATTATTCTGGACGTGGTCAACCTCTTTGTCCGGAACCAGGTGGCCTACAGCATTCTGTCGGCGGTGGCCATGGTGCTGACCATTTGGATGGTGTTTCGCATGTTTTCCAAGAACCTGTCCAAGCGCCGGGCAGAGAATGCGGCTTATATGAACAAGGTGGTCTATCCCCTGCGGCAGGCCCTGTCCCGCAGCCGGGACAAGGAGCACAAGTATTTCACCTGCCCCAACTGCCGCACGGTGTGCCGGGTACCCCGGGGCAAGGGCCGCATCGTCATCACCTGCCCCAAGTGCGGCGCGGAAATCCACGGCAAAAGCTGACAGCAAGAAAATATCAACTCCCGGCGCGGGTGCCCCGCGCCGGGAGTTTTTTTGCTCTGCCGCTTATCCGATCCACTCCACCCGGCAGGCCTCCCGCAGCATCTCATCGGAGGCTGCTTTGTTCTCGGCATAGGCGTCGGGCCCGGCCTCATAGTCGGCGGTGATGGCCTCCAGCTCCCGGGAAAGCCGGCCATAGCCGTCGGAGACCGTCAGCTTCCCGCCTCTGATGCGGGTGATCCTGTCCCGGGCGTCGGGCCACTCCCCGGTGTCCGGGCCGCTTTCCAGAATCGTCCGGTTCCGGCCCAGGGAGACGACGAGCCAGGCTTCATATCGGGCTGGTGCATAGCCCTCCGCCTCCAGCAGGGCGGACCGCTCCAGCCGCACCGCGTATCCCACGGACGGGTGCTTTTCCTGGACGTCCCGCACCAGTTGGCACACCTCCCGGAAAACCCGGTCCTCGGCCTGCCGGACCTCCGCCGCGCTGACGGTTCCTTCGGCGGGCCGGGATTTTCGGGCCGGTGTCTTGGGGACGGGCCGCTCCGGAGCGCTCTCCTCCGGCTCCTTTTGGGGCAGGGCCCGCCGGATCAGGCAGTACCCCACCAGGCAGAAAACCACCGACAGCCCCGCCTGCGTCAGGATCGACCGGCGGGTCATGGCCCCCTGCCGGACGGACTTCTCCGGCGCGTCGGGGTCATACCGGACGGTCAGGGTCTCCCCGAAACCGTAGCGCAAGCGCACCCGGTGCAGCTTCCCGGTGTAAACGTTGCCCCGGGCCTCATACTGGTAGGTGATGTTGTATTCTTTTCCGTTTTCGGCCACGTCGATCACCGTCGCCGTGGTGACCGGCCAGTCTCTTTGCCGCACATAGACGGTGACATTGCTGACCAGGCTATAGACCGTGACGCAGAGAAAGATCACCGCCGCCGCAAACAGCATGGGATTAAAGCCCTTGAACCTCTTCATAGCTCCTCCAATTACTTTGACATTAGGATTTGTAGGTCTGCAGCGGTATATTTCCCGCTTTCTTATTTGCCCCAGTACCCCACGGATTCCAGAAACGCCAGCACATCGGCCTTGTCCTCCTGCGTGGTAAAAACATAGAGCAGCATCTGCCCAATGCAGATCTTCGCCGAAAAATTCGTGGGGGTGTCCACGGCATAGACCTGACGGGAAAGGGTATTGCTCTCCGTCACCTCGCCCGTAATCGGGAGGGTCATGCCGGCATATAAGCGGCGGCAGCTGTCTGCGGAATCCATCTTGCATAGATCCAGCCGCAGGGAGCTCTCGTACACGGACACGGAGCGGCTCAGCAGGGAACCGACGCCCCAGCTCTCGCGGAGATCCTCCGTGGAATCTGCGGCGGCGTACCCGGCAGACACGGCGGCATTGCGAAACTCGTCCGGGCTTGCGATATTTGACGTGAGGAAAAATTTCACGAAAAGGACAACGGCGACGAACGCAAGAAGCCAAGCCACAAGCCGGGGAACCCACTGCTTCGCCGGGATTTTTGCAATGGCCGTTGAATCAAATCCCGTGTCTGTCTCCGGAACCGATTTCTTCAGCTCCTCTGTGTGCGTCCTTCGCAGAAGGCTGCGAAGTAGCTCCAGCACCCCAGAGAGGAAAAAGCCCACCACTGCGATGGCCGTTCCCAAAATCAAAAGGACCAGCAGATTGTGGGTATTGGGAGAGAGAATCGCCGTATTCTCTTCCGGCACTTCTGGGTTATATTTCACAGTAATGACAGTACCAATCAGACGGGGCGATGACATACGCCCTGTGCGGCCCGTATAGGTTTCTCCGTCCACGGCATACTCATACGCCATAATGTAGTAGGTACTGCTGTTGCTACCATGCCTTCCGGGCGAAGAGCTGACTACCTCGCTGGAGACATCCGTGACCGTGGCCTCTATGGGAATCCAGTCCTTCTGACGGGATTGGCCTGCATAGTCTCCAATCCCGTTTACGATCAGGTAGATGCCCACAATCATCATCACATAGCCCATGAATCGGAAGTAAAGCGGAAATTTTCTATTTTGTTTTCTCCACATTCTTAATTCTTATGCCTCCTTGCTTCGCTCCATCAGCACCTCTATTTCCCGCTGAAACAGAGCCTTATCATACAGAATCTTATGCTTCGTACCAGTGGAGTCTGTGCTCCTCCATCAGATAGAAATCACAAAAAATACCATCAGGTTATAGAAAAAGTGCATCCCGGCGCAGATGTAAAAAGCGTTGTCCCGGCGGAATATCTGCCGGACCAGCAGGGCGGCCAGCCGGAAGGCAAAGGCGATGACCACCTGCTTCACGCTGCCGTTCATCGCCCAGTGTACCCCGGCAAACAGCGCGGCCGCAGCCGCCATGCTCCACACGGCCTTCCCTCTGAACAGCCGCATCAGGGTGTCGTACAGGTAGTAGTTGAAATACGCCTCCTCAGCCAATGCAACGATCATCTGCACCAGGATGAAGCCGGCGGCATTCTGTATGCCCAGCCGGGGAAACAGCGAAATGTCCTCGAACAGCATGGCGACGCCCGCGAAAACCATCGCCAGCAGGCACCCCAACCCCAGTCCCGTCAGAACCTGCCGGACCACGTTGGCGGCGGTCCGCTTCAGCCTGAAGAGGTCCGTATCGAAGTCCCGGCGCATATAGGCGGCGCTCAGCCCCAGCACAAGGCCGTTGAAGGCCATGTAAAACAGGTTGGGCAGGTTGGCCGCGCGGCTTGTAAGAAAAAGCGCGGACAGATAGGCCAGCAGGAGCACCGCATGGTGCAGCAGGCAGTGTTTTGGCAGTGCTTTCATGTTCCCTTACCTCCGCAGATAGCCGGTCTCCACCAGAATTTCGTTGATCTCCGTCAGAGAATCCGGCGAACAGGCATAAATCAGCGTGTCACCCCGGAACAGCACCAGATAGTACATGCCGTCCGTCACTATGGTGAACATCTTACCGCCGCCCGAGAGGGCGGTCTCGTGGCTTTCCCGCGCCCTGGGCTCCAGGTCCGGGGCCGTCTCATAGGATATCTGGTTATACACCAGGTCCACCGTTTTATCGTCGGCGTAGCGATAGCACTCCACCCGACTGCCGCCCTTTGCCCCGGCGATGGCCTGGGTGAGCTTGTTCCGGTCGATCCGCCCATAGGTCAGGGATACGTCCGCCGTTTCGTACCCCTTTTCCTGCAGAATCTGCGCAAAATGCACCGGGTCCGGCGTCTCCGTCCGCCCGGAGGCCGCGCCGCTTCCGAAGATATACAGGACCGCCAGAAGGACGCCCACCGGCACGGCGGCGCGAGCCGCCGTTTTTCCCAGGTGCGCCCGGCTGTATGCCCGCTCCGCCTGGTGCTTTTCCCGGAGCTTCTCCGCCGCAACGGGGTCCAGGGGATGGCCCCGCCTGTAGAGTGCGCCCCCGGCGGCCAGAACCAGGTTGACGGCAAGCAGGATGCAGTTGCCGGTCATGGCGAAGGACACCCGGTCCGGGCTGGCATACACCCGGGCCAAGAGGTACATGGCCGCCACGCTGGGGAGGACCGCCGCCACGTGCATCCGCATAAAGCAGATGGACTTTTCCGGGTTGGCGCTGTACTCGTTGAAGAAGTGGACGTAGTACCACCAGTTCCGCTTTCTTCTAACGGACGACGCACTGATGCCGGAGGTGGCTTCTTTGAATTCCATATAGGTCATCCCGGTCAGATGCACGGCCTCCTGGGTCATCCAGTGGGTGCAGAGCAGGTTGACCGGCACCAGGAGAATGGAAAACAGGATACAGATCGTCTGGGTATTCACGATAGATCACGCCTTTCTTATGCAAAGATTATAAAGAAAGCAGCCTTGAAAGTCAAGGCTTTCTCACGGAGCGGAACGTACCGCTCCTTCCAAAAAAAGCGGCAAAAACGCGATATAAGGGTGATTTCCCACGCGGCTTTTCAAGGGCTTTTTCCTCCGGCAGGCCGTCATATGCGGCAGATGCTTCTGGACGATTTCCCCCACCATGACGCCGACAAGTGAAAGCAGAACAAAAAATGGCCCCCGCCGAAGCGGGGACCATTTTTAATATGTATCGTTTCAGCCCATGCGCCGGGCGGCGATATAGTGGGCGGAGTAGTAGGGATTGCCGTTCAGCGCCGTCAGCAGGACGCCGCCGCTTCCATAGGTAGAGGCGTGGACAAACTGGTCGTTGCCCACATAGATGCCGCAGTGGGAGGCGGTGCTGGAGGAATAGTAGTCGTCGTGGAAGAAGATCAGGTCCCCGGGCTGCAGCTGGCTGCGGTCCACGGCGGCGCCGTAGCGCATCTGATCCGTGGCCCCATGGGGCAGGCGGATGCCGAACTGACCATAGATATACATGGTAAAGCCCGAGCAGTCAAAGCCTGCGGGGCCCGCGCCGCCGTATACATAGGGGGCCTTGCCCACAAAGGACCGGGCCAGGGCGGCGATCTCCGCCCCGGTGCCGGAGGCAGGGGCAGCAGGCGTGGTGGGGGCAGCAGGCGCAGGGGCGGGGGCGGCAGGCCGGGCGGCGGCCAGGGTCAGGTGATCCCCGGACATATAGCCGGTTTTGCCGCTGTACTGCACCCGGAACCAGCCGTTTTCAAAGCCGGACACGTCCACATATTCGCCCCGGGAGACGGTGGCCAGCACCGCGCCGGAGGCGGCGGCCCCGCTGCGCAGATTCAGCCCGTCGGAGATGACCCGGGCCACGCAGCGCAGGTCACCGGCAGAGGACCGGGCCGTCACATAGTCCGCAGACATATAGCCGGTTTTTCCGTCATAATTCACCTTGTACCAGCCGTCCTGGCGGCCCAGAACGGACACGGCGGTGCCCCGGTTCAGCTCCGCCAGAATGGCGCTGCCGGTGTTGGCGGCGGCCCGCAGGCGGACGCTGTCCGCCGTGACGCCCACGGCCAGAACGGACGTGGAGGAGGCGGGCTGGGCAGGAGCGGCGCTTTCGGTTTTCTCCCGGGCAGGGGCCTCCGGCGCAGGAGCTTCAGCGGAAACCTCCGCAGTTGCTTCCTCCTGGGCGGCGGTGTGGATGGCCTGGGCCGGGGGCGTGTAGTCCGCCTCCGTTTCCGGGCCGTCTACCACCGGGCGCAGGTCCCGGGCAGGCAGGGTGTCGATGTTATAGGTCATGGCGTCCATCCGGGGCTGCCCGCCGGGCAGCGCGGAGATGACGCACAGGGACAGGGTCAGGGCCGCCGCCAGCACAGCGGCAGCCGCCTTGCGGCTGAGCTTCATGAACAGGACTCCTTATCGGGTGTGGATAAATCGGCTTACTTGCCGGCCAGGGCGCGCTCCAGCCAGATGCAGCCCACGTCCATGGCGGCGTAGAGGCTGTCCTTCTCGGACTTCTTCACCACGCGGTCCCGGGACTTCAGGTCGGGGTCGGTCATCTGCAGCTGGACGGACACCCGGGTGGCCACGTCCATGTCCTGCTCCTTCTTGGTGTCCAGGATCTGCAGCAGGACGATATACTTGTCGGCCATGCTGCCGTAATAGATCAGGTTGTCAACGCGGCGCAGGGGATGATTTTTATAAACAAGGCCGTTGCCCTTTTTAACCTCAGACATAACACTTCTCCTTTTAATAAATACTTGTAACCAAATTGTAACACATGGCCCCGGGAATGTCAAACGCCCTTCCAATGGAAAACCAAACCCTCCGGCCCCGCCGGAGGGTTTGGCTTTCCATCCCTATATCTCCCGGTTGTTTCCGCCATGGACCAACCGGAAAAAGAGCGTCACATGCTGCCGCAGCTTTTCCAGGCACTCGCCCTCCCGCTCCGGCTGGCGGTCGCAGATGCCGATCAGGGTCAGCACCGGGGCCACACACAGCATGGCCAGCGTGTCCGGGTCCTCCGCCGCGATCTCGCCGGACGCCATCAGCGCCCGGAAGATACCGGCGTGATAGGCAAGCACCCGGTCCACATAGCGCCCGGAATACAGGGCGGCCAGCTCCGGCGAGCGAAACTGCTCGATGGTCATCATGCGGCGAAAGCGGCTGATCTGCTCATTATGGAGGGAGTATGCAAAAATCTGCCGCACCTTCTCATAAAGCGCGTCCTCGGTGATCTCCGCAAAAACCGGGATATCCCGGGACGCGCTCTGCACATGGATGTTGAGCCTGCCGGTGTCCGCCTCATACTGCGCCGCCGTGGACTCCATAATGGCGTCAAAAATCGCCTGCTTGCCCGGAAAATGGTTATAGAGCGAGGGAGCCCTGATGCCCACCGCCTCTGCAATTTCCCCCACGCTGACAGAGTCATAGCCGCGGGCGGAAAAAAGCTCCAGGGCCTTGTCCAGAATTCTCTGCTTCGTGTCCTCCTGCTTCATCATCGCACCCCACTAACAAGTATTAGTTAGCGGTATTATAGCAATTCCTCCGGAAAAGTCAAGCCGGGAACCGGCTCCGTCACAGGGCGGCAAACAGCGCCGCGCCCTTTTTCCGCAGCCACCGGTGCAGCACCGCGCACAGCAGCAGGTTGGCCGCCGCGAAGCAGGCCGCGTATCCGGCAAAGCCCAGCCGCCAGCCGGGCAGCAGCAGAAAACCCGCAAACAGCAGGATCGTGTAGCCCATGCCGCCGAACAGGGTCAGCATCACCGGCGCGCTCTGCTTGATGGGCATCAGCTGGTCGGTCCAGGTCAGCACCGGCATTTTGACCCCCAGGGTCAGGCCCGCCAGGGCCCCCAGCAGGGCATAGGACGCGGCAAACACCGCCATGACCAGAAGCCCCACCAGGCCCAGGGGATAGACGATGGCCGCGCACACCGCGCAAAGCAGCAGCGGCGGGACCGTCAGCAGCACCTGCATCCGCAGCTTCGCCCGAAGGGCCTGCCACGGCTCCACCGGAAGCGACTGCATGAGCCACAGGCTCTTTCCCTCCAGGGACACGGAGGGGGCCGTCATGAGATTCATGGACGCCAGGCCGCACAGCAGCACGCACAGCATCACCGGGACGCTGCCCTCGGTATCCGCAAACAGGGCGTCCAGCATGGCAAAGAGGCTGCCGCCCTTCCACAGCACGGCGACGGCGCAAATGGGCATCAGGAAGGTCCCCAGGCCGCAGTTGAGCATATAGGCGGGGTTGGCGGCAAAATGCGCCAGCTCCCGGTGCAGCAGCGCCCCGTCCACGCTGCGCCGCCGCAGGGCGGTCTCCCGGTACGTCCCGCGGGCGGTTTTTCCGGTGGAGGTAGCGATATGCAGGAAGCTGCGGGAGAGCAGCACCCACATCAGGCCGCACAGCGCCGCCACCGCCGCCGTGACCGCCAGCATGGCCGCCCCGCTGCCCGTGCCCACGCTGCCGAACAGGTACAGGGGATAGGCCCGGCTCCGGATCTGGGCGCCGTAAGTCCCGGCGTTGGCCAGCAGGTCCTGAAGGACGCTCTGGGCCTTGAAATAGACGAAGTAATACAGGCCGATGAACACCAGCGAGGCCAGCACGACGACGAGGCTCTTGTTCCGGAGCTTCTGGCTGATTTTTGCCGCCACCCAGCCCAGGGCGCAGGAGAGCACCAGCACCGCCAGGGAGATCAGCAGGGTCAGCACCAGTCCGCCCAGAACGGCGGACGCCGTGACCCCCACGGTGACCCAATAGATGATCACCGCCGGAAGGATCACCACGGCGGAGTACATCAGGCCCATCAGATACACCCCGGACAGCCGGGCCGCCACCAGGCTGGACACCGGAACCGGCATGGACAGCAGCAGGTCGTTATCCTTGGGCAGGTACAGCCCCGCGTAGGTGTTGAATATGCTGCCGAAGGCTCCCAGCAGCACGGCGATCAAGCCCATCAGCGCAAAATAGAGCCAGCCCAGGCCCGCCGCCGCCAGCGGCCCGCAGAGCTTCACCGCCAGCAGGGTGAAAATGCCGCCCAGGATGCCCGCCATCAGCAGGACGAACAGCCCGATATACAGGGCCGTGGCCAGCCGGGAGCGGGCCTTGTTCTTCTTGGCGTCGTAAAAATAGGACCGGAAAATCTCAAACAGCTGCTTTTTCAGCAAGAGCTTCAGCATGATTCGCCCTCCAGCTCCAGGAACACGTCCTCCAGGGAGTCGTCGCCCTTGACCTCCTCCATGGTGCCGGAGCGGATCAGCCTTCCGCCCTGGATGATGGCCACCTTATCGCAGAGCTTTTCCGCCACCTCCAGCACATGGGTGGAGAAGAAGATGGCCCCGCCCTCATCGCAGACCTGGCGCATCATCCCCTTGAGCAGGTGGGATGCCTTGGGGTCCAGGCCCACGAAGGGCTCATCCATGAGGATCAGCCTGGGCCGGTGCAGCCAGGCGGAGATAATGGCCAGTTTCTGCTTCATGCCGTGGGAATAGGCGGCGATGGGCTGGGCCAGGTCCTCCGTCAGCTCGAAAAGACCGGCGTATTGGCGGATGCGGTCCTGCCGGTCGGCGGCGCTGACGCCGAAGATGTCCGCCACAAAGTTCAGATATTTGATGCCGGTCATGTAGTCGTACAGGTCAGGGTTATCCGGGATATAGGCAAAGGTCCGCTTGCACTCCAGCGGCTGGGTCCGGATGGACTTGCCGTCCACATAGATTTCCCCCTGGTCGAATTGCAGGATACCCGCCACGGATTTCAGGGTGGTGGTCTTGCCCGCCCCGTTGTGGCCGATGAAGCCGTAAATCTCCCCCGGGGCGATGTGCAGGTTCAGGTCGTCCACGGCCTTTTTCTCGCCATAGGCCTTGGATAAATGTTCAATTCTGAGCATCTCGTTCTCCTCTATTCAGCAGCAGTCGGATTTCGTTGGCGGCTTCCTCCGCCGAAACGGCGTCCGTGTCCACCCGCAGGTCGTGGGCCTCCGTCTCAAACCGGCCGTATTTCCGCTCCAGCATGGCGGCCACCGGGGCGGGCAGATTCCCGTGCATCCGCGCGGCAAACCGCTCCTTGATGGTGGCAAGGCCCGCCGTCACCAGCACCCGGACGCAGCCCTCCGGCAGCAGGGCCAGCTGGTCCTTTTCGGAAATGACGTAGAGGATCGTCTCCTCGCCGCGCAGCTTCTTCTGGAACAGGGCCGCCGCCATGCTTTCGCTTTTGGCCAGCTTCAGATAGTCCTTTCCGCTGAAAACCTCCGCGGAAAGCGACGGGGCCAGCGCCGCCGCGATGGTGGATTTCCCCGTGCAGCTGTCTCCGAATAATGCAATTACCATGATCGTTCGTCCTTTCTCTCGTTTCACCGGCTCCCCGGCCCGTCTGTGGGGGAAGAGATCAGCGTGATCTGCCGCTGACGGCTCCCTTCCTTCACGCCGATGTCCATATACTTCAGGGCCGTCTGGTTGATCTCCGTCAGAAAGCCGGTGAATTCCTCATCCGTCAGGGTCAGGGTGCAGGTGGTCATCAGCAGCATATCCCGCCTGGGGTCTGCCCCGCCGCCGGAAAAATATCTGGCAAAGGAGGCGCTGAGGCCCAGCAGCGCGGTCTGCACCACCGTGCCGTCGTCGTCGATCTCCAGGGCGCTTTTGTTCAGGCTGTAAATGCTCTCCACCGTGCTGCGGATGCGGTTCTCCCCCACCACCGTGAGAATGCCGCTTTCCGTCAGCAGCTTCATGTGCCGGTACAGGCTGGCGCCGGGAACATCCGGCAGGGCCTTCCGGATCTCCTTGACCGTGCCGGTTTCGTGAAGCAACAGATACTGAAAAATCCGCTGCCGCACGGGATTCATGACGATCTCCGCCAATTCCATACGGTGCCCTCCCCTTTTATTGCTCTACGATTCTATTATATTCTCATTTTTGAGAATATCAATCGTTTTTTCATCCCCGCGCAAAAAAGGCCCGGCTACCGCAATGGGTAACCGGGCCTCAACCATTCGTATATGGTATAAACGGGAATAAACTTCGTCAAAAGGATTCAAAGCAAAACAAAGATACCGGGAGGGATAAATTGCCTCTATAGATGCGCCTCGCAGAGCTCGGAATGGAGGGGAATTTTCCCCTATTTTTTAACCCATTCATCGCTCCAAACCCGATTTTCCCCTATGGTTAACCCATTAAAAAGGGGATAGAGAGTATCAAATTTCCTCAAAAGGAAACAGCGGAATCAAAAAAGAAAAACCCCGGAAACCGTTCGGTTTTCGTTGATAAGGCAGTAAATCAAATTATCACCGCAGCTGAATCGGCAATGGGAGAAAAACTGAGTTGCAAAGCCACGGACTGAAAACGAAATGTTAAAAGGACTTAGCTGTCAGGCGTAGCAATGGCAAGGTAAATCACCGAGATCAGTCTACCAATAATCGGAATGTTTTGACCGCAACAACACATAGAAGCACCGCCACGCAGGTATATCTTCAATATCCAAATATGTTGCAGGCGTAGAACGCGCATTGCACATGGCATATAAACATCTGATTTGTAAACGCAAAAATTCATTTGCGTTTACAGATTTTTAATTTGCGAAGCTGGTGGCAATCTTCACAAATGTGTGCTATAATGTGACTATGTATTTTGATAAGGGGGACTTCTCAATATGCGCATCAGCTATAACAAGCTCTGGAAGATGCTTATTGATAAAAATATGAAAAAGAGTGATTTGAAAGAAAAAGCCGGCATCAGTTCTGCGTCCCTTGCAAAGCTTGGCAAGGGAGACAACATTACCACAGATGTTCTGCTTCGTATTTGCGAGGCAATGGATTGTCGGATTGAAGATATTCTCGAAACGGTTCGTGACTAACCAACACTAAAGAATTTGATTGGGAGGTTTTGATATGACCATATTGGGCAAGAAACAGATGTCTGAAGAAGACATCAAATTGAATTATATCACTCCGGTCATTCTCAAGGGTTGGAAAGGTCGCATTACGATGGAGACCAAGATCACAGATGGTCGAATCAACATCAGAGGAAATATCGTGGCTCGCAGTAAGCCTAAGTTTGCCGACTATATGCTTTACCTCAACGACGGAAAGCCTATCGCCGTGGTCGAAGCAAAGGATAATAATCATTCCGTATCTCACGGTTTGCAACAGGCAATGACTTATGCTCAGATGATGGACTTGCCGTTTGCTTATTCCTCAAATGGAGATGCTTTCTATGAGCATGACTTCTTAACCGGACAGGAACAGCAGATCGACTTAGATAAATTCCCGACCCAAGACGAACTGGTGGCGAGGTATTACGCTGAGCTGAATGGCGGCAAGGGCGTATCCGATTTGGAAAAGAAAATAGTCTCCCAGCCGTACTACTCGTCTCAAAGCACATATCCTCCACGCTATTATCAACGTAATTATTTCATGTGTGATTTAATACTTGAGAGGAGGGTTATCAATGGATCACAATGATCGAGAACAATTTTGGAAAACATTATGTTCTTTGCCCGGGAATGATATTGTGGCAGAGCGAGAACAGCTATTCAAATCAATTAAGTATCCGAAGCTGCTTTTCCATTTTCAAATGCTGCATTTGCGTCATCATTTCCCTGTTCTAAAGGATTGTCCCCAAATGCTCCCATTTCATATAAATCACTTACTTTCTGTGCTGCTTTTCTTCTGCGAATTATTATGACGATCCTTTTGATACCTTTCTTCACATCGATATTGAAGCGATCCGGAAAGAGTATCTAAGTGCATTCCAGACTCCGGAAAGTACAGAAGCTGTTGTGGATGGTGTTAAGTCATTGCTTGGGAATATTCTCTCTGAGGAGCAAGCAGCGCAGTTTACGGTTGAGAATGTGACAAACGCGCTTTCTCACGGGCTTACCGAAAGCTTTCTGAATGCAGCGCTTTCACTCCGTGATGAAGTTAAAAAGGATACGTGGTCAGTTTGTTTCTCCGAAAATGGGTTTAATGAGGTTCTGTGGCTGAAATATGCAGATCAGCACAGAGGTTTTGTGCAAATCTACGGCCTTGAAAACAATGACAACTTCCTATGCGGTAAGCAGGAAAAATGTGCTAATTGCGGAATCAAGAACTACGGAACGCCGCTATATCCGATTTATTATTCGGACACGCCTTATGATGCAACCAAATTTGCGAAATTCGTTATGCTCCGTAAAATAGCAGAGACAACCGCAACTCAGATTCCTCCAGAGCTATATGCAGGTATGGGAAGTGCTTTATGGGAACAAGAAAGAACGACCCTAATCAAAAAAGAGTGCCATAAATACGATGAAGAATGGCGAATGATAACTGGCTGCATTATGAAGCCGCCGGTGATGATGGAATGGATCCCAAGCGGTATAATTCTTGGCCTGCGAATGGGCGTAGCAGAGGAAAATCTTGTTGTAAGCATGGCAAAAGAAGCCGGAATCAAAAATATTTATAAATCCTACATAAATGTGCAAAACAAGCTGGATGCTTATCCTTTGAAATTGTAATCTTTCCGGCGGGTAAGTGAGTAGTTGAAATGAGGTGAAAGCAATGAGGAGAGAAGAATACGCTTGTCCTAATGGGTGTTCTCTTCCACCCAGAAAAAAGCAACTTAGGGAATATAGCAACGGTACATATGGGTTTGACTTTTATGATTTCACATTCTGTCCTTGTTGCGGCAGTTTAATGCCATATTCGCTAAAGAAGCTCAAAGGATTTTTTGAGGTATACAATATCCACGCAGCGTTATCGGATGCGGTGCAACTCATATATAAATCTGAGTTTGAGTCGGCAGCACGTGAAGCTTTTGTGGCTGTTGAAAATTACCTCAAAAAGAAATCGGGCTTGGATTCGCACGGATTCGATCTGGCGACGAGAGCACTTTCTTTTGAAACAGACAAGCAAACCGGCGAAATAAAGAGGGCTCCCCTTATTGCAATCAATGATCTGAAAAACGAATCCCAGCGCAATGAACAGGACGGCATCAGGTATATGCTTATGGGCTTCTTTCAAGGACCCCGTAATTTGTACCAACATAATCACATTGGTTCCGGTGTAAGCAATTCTATTTCCGTGATTATCGAGGCCTCTTTCTTCCTTCATCTGCTTGATGGGCATAGCATTACTCAAAACGGACGTTGGATTCCGGAAAAAGTAGATTATCGAGAGATTTATCAAAAGATGCCCAAGCGTATTGATCGCTGGAGACTGGTACGCCTATTGAAGAAGCGTGATCGTAGGTTGAAGAAGAATCCATGATGTACTAAAAAGATACGATCTGCCGTTGTGTGAACGACTGAAATGAGGTAAAAAAGATGACGCTGCAAAAAACAAACAGAACGTCGATTATGGCATCTTTTGCTACGCTGAAAAGCCTGTCGGATGTGAAGAAATATCAAAGCCCTTATCAGATTCTTAGAGAGTTCATCAACTATATCATTGTTTCTGATTCGTTGTATTCAAAATAAGTCGTTGCGAACGGTTAGTACGTATAAAATGGCTGGCTACAAAACGGCTACAAAATTCGTAAGGAACCTATGTACAGCCCGAAATACGTGGATTATTTGGACGAAAAGCGTATCGAGAGTGCATTTTATAACCCTAAATCAAAGCCCAAGACTTGAGTGGGCATAATCCAGCTGAATATTAAAAACAAAGCACCTGGCAACCGGCACCGACCGATAACGAAGTTTTTGGTAAAGTAATCGGAATGGCAAAGGCGAGAGAAAACATCGAGTACAAGTCATTAGACTTTACTCGATGGTTTTCTTTTTATTCGCACATTCGATTTCTAAAAATTTTCCCGATACAATGGTTATAGAAAAAAGCCAAGAAATTCAAGGTTACAGAACGAAGGATATGAATATGGAAAAATACAAATTTGATGAAAACAACGGACTGTGGTACGAATTGCAGGGCGACTATTACTTGCCTTGTCTGAAACTGCCGGAAGAAGAACAGGCATATATCGGGATATGGGGACAGCGGCATCGCCGCTATCTCAAGGAGCATCGCCGTGTACGCTATGCCAACCTGCTGACCAGCGGCAAGCTGAACAGCTACCTTGTTGACATCGACCGACAGGCGGAGGAAATGTTCGAGCGTCTTGTAAAGCAGATGGCAGAGCGCGAAGGTGTGACCGAGCAGCTGAAAGCAACCGATTCAATGGAGTGGGTGCGGAAGATGAATAGCATCCGTTACAGAGCGGTAGAAATCACAAACAGCGAACTGATATATGCGTAAATGGAGCGGACTACCTATTTGGTAGTCCGCTCTAAACAGCTTGCGCCACCGCAAGGCAAGGTGAATAAAGGGTAAGTGTTAGCAAGAAAATATGCCATGTAACAACGCCCGGGGCACTGCGTCGCAGTGCCCCGGGGCTATTGGGGACGGTCTATGGGGGAAATGAGTTCTCCTTCATCAAGTTGCTGACGCATCCGACCAGTGGATCAGCTCCCAGTAAAAGGGAATCTGCTCATCGGGGTTTTCTATGTCGGCGGCGCTCCGCAGGGCATCGCGTGCGCTGGCTTGATAGGCGCAGTAGGTACCTTTATCCCATTTGCTCCAACCGATTGCCGGGGGATTGACACCATATTTGCGCAACTTCTTTATCACTGTTGTGTCAACGGGTAGATCCATGGTGCGGGGCCGCTCCTCTGCGAACAGAGACTCATAGCCTTTCACATCGTACACATACAGGTATTTTAGCAGCATATTCAGCCACTTCTGCGCCTGACCATAGCTGAGCTGACCGCCGTAGCAGGCGATGAGGGCATTGCAGGACTTCTCATGCCATTTTGGAAAGTCGGAGGGATCATTTTTCAGCTTCTCCACAGCCTGCCGCAGAATTTCCGTTGCACTTTTCTTGAGAGCTATCCGCTCCTTGGAATTCTCTTTTATGCGCAGGGTTCTGCGGGCCATGTCGGCGTATGCTTTGTGGGCGGCTCCCTCAAAATTTTTTACTTCAGCCATCAGAAAGCGGTCTGCGTACTTGTTCACCTGAAGGGTAGTTTTATTTTCCACCATCGTTCTTCCTTTCTAAGTTCTAATCATCCACTGAATCGTTTCTCGGAATATGAGTGTAGATTTCATCTGTTCTGCATTGCCTACCGCTTAACCCAATCTACATCATAATAATTAACACTCGCATCGAAACGATAACTCTTACTGAACCCCTCTCGTTCATAACCGCCTTGGCCATTATAAGTCCCAATCAAAGCATTAGCTGCTGTAGTTTGATCTGATAGATCGCATGTAAACCAAACCCGATAAGTGCTACCCCAAGAATTATGATAACCAGAGTTGGATCCAAGGTCAAGTCCAGAAGAAAAAGCATCTGTAATATCATCATCCGATCTAATTTTTGTAATTGTAGCTAACGGCTCTGCGTGCCACGAAGTTGCATCCGAAAGCTTTGCAGTTTTGAGCCCCGCACTATAAAATGCACGTTTACCTATGTAGGTTGTATTTTCAGGAATTGTAATGGATGACAAAGAAGTACATCCATAGAATGCATAACTGCCAACTTTTTCAAGACAATTGGGGAATGTAATCTGCTGCAAAGTTGTTAATTTTTCAAAACCATTCGCAATAATCTGCGTAACTGCTTTCCCGTTATATGTTTCTGGAATTTCGATTACAGCGACATCTTTTGCCTTTTCGCCGGCTTTAACGCCGTAAGTACCATCGGGCAGTTCGACAAATATCAGCACCGATCCCTCGCTGCTGCCTCCAGTGCTGCCCAGATTTTGGCTCGTTCCGTCCGTATAATACACCCACAGCTCGCCATCGACGATATCCATGTGATCGATCCCTCTGCCGGTATCGCCCTTGTCGCCTTTTTCACCTTTTTCGCCCTTGATATTTCCCAGGGTCTTTACATCGTCGTTGCTCAGGGTGATTACCAGAACGCCATCGGTGGACACAGCAACATTGCTGATGCCAACGCCGTCGGCTCCATCCTTGCCGTCGACTCCCTTTGCGCCGTCCTGGCCCACGACCACGCCCAGATCGGATGTGTTGCCATCAGAATAGGTCAGCACCAGATGCCCCTGTGCATTGATTTCGGACTTTGTGATGCCGATGCCGTCAGCGCCCTTGATATTGCCCAGATCAATGCTTGTGTTGTTGGTTAAGGTTACCTTGAGGTTTCCGGCTTCGGTGATGGAAACATTCGCAATGCCCACACCGGCGTCACCCTTGTCGCCTTTCTCGCCCTTCACAGCGCCCAGATTGATGCTCTGGCCGTTGGAGAGTGTCAGCACCAGCTCGTTTTCGGCATTGATCTCCGCCCGGGAGATGCCTACGCCGTTTTGGCCGTCCTGACCATCCTGTCCGGCGGCACCGGTGTCACCCTTGTCGCCTTTTTCACCTTGGATGCCCTGTTCACCTTTTTCACCTTGGATGCCTTGAACACCCTGTTCGCCTTGGGAGCCCTGCTCGCCTTTCTCGCCTTGGGCGCCGGTGTCACCCTTTTCGCCCTGAATACCCTGTTCGCCCCGGGGACCGATTACCTTGCCCAAAGTGGCGATGGTTCCGTCACTGTAGGTGATCACCAGCTTGCCTTCTTCATTGATGGTAGCAGAGGCAACACCTAGGTTTTCCCTGCCCCTACTTCGTGGGCCAGCAGCGTGTTGCCGCCGTACAATACATGGGCGATGGCGTTCACCTGATGCTTCCGCAGGGTGATCTCCGGGTTCATCCCCACAAAGCGGAGATGGCTGCCATCGTACTCCCTCGGACGGATGGAATTGAAGGTGTCGTTATAGATGCGGCACAGCCGTTCGCGTCGGTCGATGTCCTGCCACAGCCAATCGGCAAACTTGGACTTGATCAGCTCCTGCCGATCCTGGGCGATGGCAGTTTCCTTCACATTCAGCACCGGCCGCTCCTTGCCGTCCTCCACAACGGTGTCGAACACCTTGACCACCCGCTGATTCAGCGTCTGCTCTAAAATGTGGTACGCCGTAATACGCTTGGTGCCGTAGGTGGTGACGGCTTTGATGTTGCCGCCGTCCATGCTTTTGTTGCTGATGTTCCATTCTCCGCTGTATTCGGAGCGAACGACCCGCATTCTCTGCCTGGCGTATACGCTGGTACCGAACAGCTCGAACATAAACTGCTGATAGACATCGGTAGGCACCCATGATGCACCGATCCGCACACCGATCTCCGCAGCGGTCAGCTCTGTCGGCTGCACAGCTTCCATGGCGGAGAGATACCCGGCAAGCTCCTGCTTCTTTTCAGCCGGTAGCGCTGCTTGCAGCGCCTGCAGCATACGCAGCTTTTTCCGCACATTGCCGGACAGAAATTCTTCGGCGGTGACATAGGGATATGCCGCCAGATCAAGCTGCACCGGACTGATCTCCTCCGGCGTAAGACCGCAACGGACATTCCGGTAAATGACCCCGGAAAGCTCCTGCACCAGCTCGTCCTCACTTTTACCGGACAGCTCCGACATAAAGCCGAGATCCACCTGCGCTTTTTCGGAGAGAGATACCGCCAGCGCCTCCGATGCCGTATCCACCTGCGTGACCGGCTCATGCGGGCGAATGGTGCGCTTGGTGAACATATCCGCCTTGCGGGCGAAATTGCCTTCGTTGTCCAGCACCTCCAACGAGCACAGCAGCGGATAGCTGCTGTCATCCGAAAAGGCAAGGTTGTTGCCGCGGGTGTAAAGCCGCCCGTATTTTTTGACATAGGCATCGTACAGCCCGTTCAGCTTCTCCTGCTCGCGCCGGATGATCTCATCGGGATGGTTCTCCGCCTGATACTCGATGAGCTGACGGGTGCAGTCCCGCAGGGCGATCATGCCGCGCACTCGGTTCTCGGTGGTCAGCGGCAGTTCGACCGGCTCCATGCGGCTGTCAATGCGGAAATACAGCTTGCCGTCTACGCTGGTAAAGCTGTAATTACGCACATTCGGGTCGGCGGGAATGGATAAATCTTCCTCCTCCGGCCCGTCCTGCTCATAGGTGGGGATCTGTGCATGAAGCCCCGATACCGCTTCGCTCAGAAGATCGGCAAGATCGGCATTTTCATAGGGCTTGCACACGCTGTCCATGCCGTATTGAGTGCTCTCCATGGCCATCTCGCCCAGCACCATTTCCGGATGCCGGACGAAATAGCTGTTCATGCGGATGCCGTTTTCATCCGTGTCCAGATGCACCCAATCCGGTTCGATGTCCACAATGCGGTCACGCTTCTGGAGGAAGAGAATGTCGCTGGTCACATCTGTTCCGGCGCTGGCCTTGAAGGCCGTATTGGGCAGGCGGATCGCCCCGATGAGGTCGGCCCGCTGGGCCAGATATTTCCGCACGGCAGGGCTTTCCTTGTCCATCGTGCCCTTTGAGGTGATGAAGGCGATCACGCCGCCCGGACGTATCTTGTCCAGCGTCTTTCCGAGAAAATAGTCGTGAATGAGCCAGTGATGCTTGTCGTAGCGCCGGTCAACGACCTTGATATTTCCAAACGGCACATTGCCCACTGCTGCGTCAAAAAAGCTGTCCGGTATCTCCGCCTTTTCATAGCCGGTGACAGCGATCCGGCTGTTCTGATAAAGCTGTCGGGCGATGCGGCCGGAAATACTGTCGAGTTCCACGCCGTAGACCTTGCAATCCCTCATGCTGTCCGGCAGCATTCCCATAAAGTTGCCAATGCCGCAGGCAGGCTCCAACAGATTGCCGCTTTCCAAACCCATCTGTGCCAGCGCCTTGTAGATGGCGTCGATGATGATGGGAGAGGTATAAAAGGCGGTCAGGCTGCTGGCCCGCGCGGCGGCATATTCCTCCTCGGTGAGCAGCGCTTTCAGCTCGGCATACCGGCTGTGCTTTTCATCGAAGCAATCGGCAAGGCCGCCCCAGCCCACATAGCGGGAAAGGATCTCCTGCTCCTGCGGTGTCGCCAGCCGGTTTTCGCTTTCCACTGTTTGCAGGGTGCGGATCGCCGCCACATTGGACGCATACTTCTCCGCCTTGCTGCCCACGCCCAGCTCCCGATCCATGATGTGAAAGTCGTGTCGCTGCCCGGCCGGTATTTCCGGATAGAGCGGTGCAAACCGCATACGCTCCCGTTTGGGCTGCGGCGCTGTGAGCACAGCTTTTTCTTCGGCAGGTAATGCCGGTTCTATCTCTGAGGTTTCCGCTTCCGCTATGGGCGGTTCCGGCTCCGATACCTCCGGTTCTGCTGCCGGCCGTTCGGAAACGGCCTCGGTCGTTGGCGTTTGCAGGGTTTTCCCAAGGCCAAACACGGAATAGGTGCCGTCCAGATAAGCACGCATGGCTTCTATACCCTGCTTGCGCAGGGTATAGTGCCGATCCTCCTCTTTCGTGGCTTCCCAGGCAGGGAGCATATTCTGATAAATTTCCTGCACGCGGTCGGCGTCGGAGAGCTGAACGGTCACAGCCTTTACGCACTCCCAATAGTCCGCAATGGCGTTTTGCGAAAAAGGCCGCACCACATCGTCCGGTGTATCCATGAAAAAGTTGACGATCTTCCGGGCCAGCTGTTTCCGCTCATACTCCGGCATGGCCGCCCAGTCGGCATCTGAGAGAAATTTGTTCTGGGAGATCAGCTCCCCGATGCGTTTGGCCGCCTCCGGCCATTTCAGCGTGACCTTGGCATAGGGGGCCGTGATACTGCCGTGGCTGAACTCAATGCCCTTGCCACGGGTGTGGGTGAGATTGTCATTCCCGCCGCTATGACCGCTGTACTCGCCGTGATAATCCTTGAGGTATTTTTCACGCTCGGTCTTATCCTTGTGCGTGGCGTAAAAAGCGTATACGCCAAGGCGATAGTCGGTGCTGCCGTCCCATCCACGCAGCACCTTGTCGATCTCATCGGCGGAAATAAAAAATTGCCGGTCGGGAGCAAACCCGTCGGCAACGGTAAAATGAAGCGGCTCCCGTTGTAGATCACGGAGCCGCTCCAGTATCTCTTTCGGACGGTAAAAGCGAAAACGCAAAAGGTCTTGCCCTGCATCCAGCGCGGCGTTGAACGCCGTCCATTCGTCCACGCACTTTTGCAGCGTATCCGGCGCACAGAGAAGCTCATAAATTTGCTTCTGCGTTTCCGGATAGCCGCCCTTGACGGATTGCGCCAGCATGGCCAGCGGCAGAAATCCCGCGTTTCTCGCTTCCGTTGTCATGTCCCGGCTGGTGTAGGCAATGCTGTCAGCAAGCCGCATCCGCTCGTAGTGATCGACCTCATCCAATTCACTTTGCGGCATATACCGCCCCAGCTCCAACAGCTCCCGGATACGCTTTGCCGCTTCCTCCCAGGAGATCAGTGTGGCATTGCTCCGCTGCGCCGTGCTGCCGCGGGCAATACGCATCCCCTCGGCGTCATACCAAAGCGAAACTTTCTCTCCGCCAAAATAGAAGCCTGCACCGTTCTCGCCGTAGTGTTTTTGCAGGAATGCGGCGTTGTCCGGCTTATCCTTCATAAAGTAAGCGCAGATGATCAGCCGGCTATGCTCATCGTTGGATCCTACGCACAGGGCTTCATCCATGATCTGCTGCGGCAGCTTGGGATGGGAGGACAGTGGTGCGACCGGTGTATCCTCCGGTTGGTCGAACGCAGGCATATCAAACAGCGTAAGCTGCTGTGATTCCATCGGCACAAACGGTTTGATCTCGGTGTTGACATAGTATTCCCGTTTGTCAATGAGCTGTGCCGTAAAGCCTGCCACCAGCTTCCATGAAAAAACGCTTTCGCTGGTACGGGAAAGATATGCGCCCTCCCACATGAGCAGACCGTTTTTCTGCGGACGATACCCCAGCCGTGCTCCGTCTGCAAGGATCTCGGTGAAACGGTCTTGATATGCCGAGCGGAGATATTCGGCACGCTCGGCCTCGTCCGGATGTGACCGGAAAAACAGTTCGATCTGCGCCTTCTTGTAGATCAGATCATCATTGCGGTTTTCAATGATGGCGAAAATTTTCTTTTCATCCAAAAAAGCGGGCAGCTCAGAGGTTGCTTCCTCCGCACTGTCCGCTTCTTCGGGTTCGGTGTTCAGCTGTAGATCAGCTCCGCCAGCACTGTCCCCTCGGCGGCGTTTCTCAGGTTGTTCATCAGCCCCACCCACTTCATCGGGTCGGCGGCTTTCAGCTCCTCCGTCACGCCCTCGGCCTGAGCCATCGCCGTCACCGTCTGTTCCACGCGCTGCCGCGCCGTCCGGTCGATCTCCGCCAGATGCTCGTTCAGCCTGCCCGATGTCAGCAGGTTCGTGAACAGCACCTTCCGGTGCTCCTTCAGATACCTCCGGCGCAGCAGGCCGTATTTCCCAAGGGCTGTTTCCGGCTCCTGCGGCGGCAGCAGATCCGGCAGCCGGTAGCCGTCCTTCATCGTGTATGTCAGTTCCATGGTTTTCGCTCCTTTCGGTCTGTGTTTCTGTTTGCTTGTCTATAGGATACTCATTTTCCGGTGCCTGTGCAATTGTGCGAATTTGCTTTTGACGGCTTCGGACGGTCAATGCGATGGCGCTCAAACCGCTTTCGGCAATATCCCGTGTGGCCACGCCCAGGGCGTTCAGCGTTTCCGGTGTGTTGAAATTGAACACCTCGGAGAAATCCTCCGGTTCAAAATACGCATCCGGTTCCAGACCGCAGCGGCATAGCAGCATATAGGCTGTGCTGTTTTCCAGCAGACGGCGGTAGAGCACCTTCACATTCAGCTCGTCCAGTTCCTCCAGAAAGCTGCCGTCCCGGCTCTGCTGCAGGTCTGCGAGATAATCCGCCATGTTATCTGTAACGGCATTTCCCATAGCGGATACGATGGCGTCCCCCAGCATCTCCTTCTGGGCCAAAGCACCGAACCGATGCTCCAGCGCCTCCACGATCTCCGGCTCCTGTTCGGCGGACACCTGCCACAGGGGCACAGGGCGGTGAAAGCGGCCCTCATGGGTGTCGGAAATGTCAAAATAGTATTTCAGTCGTGCCCGGCCGGGGGTATCCCGGTCAAACACGGCGATGCCTGTGGAACCCGGATCGACCCAGCGGTCGAATCTGCGGTTCCAGTGCGCCATTTCCAGAACGGCCGTGGCATCCGGGCGCTGGGCGTGTACCAATACCTGCTCCTCGAAGTGCAGCTTATAGTTCCGGCAGGCGGAGCGCAGGAACGCCGTCCATTTGTCCCCACGGGTCAGTGCGGCCAGCTCCTGCCGGTAAACCTCGGTGATCTCCTGAAATCTGCGTGCCATAGGCCCTCCTATCGTTCTCTCGGCTTCTCCCGCTCCTTTTTCGGCAGGTAGTTGTCCATATATTCCCGTACCGTCCACGGCTCTCCGGTGTAGTTCCAATCCTTCTCCGGGTCGATGCTCCGGTAGGCGTTGTTGATATGGGGACTTGGTTCCAATGCAATGGGTACGGCGGACAGCAGCGTGCCCCAATGGTTGACCATGACCCAGCGGCCAATCTCCACGGAAAGTCCGCACTGGTCATCATCGTTCCGCACCTCGTAAAGATACAGCCCCTTGGGGACGGTGCTGCGGTCTACCCGAAGGCAGGTAAAGAGCATAGGGTGGCCCAACACCTCCACCAGTTCAAAGCGTTCTTTTCTTGCGTCAACGGTCATAGCGTTCTCCTCCTATCGTTCCCGCATCGCTTCCCGGCTGGACGGAAACCGCCAGCCGTAGACCCGCCCGATCTCGTCGCCCAGGCGCTTGGTCACACGGGTCACGTCGCTGCGGGTGGCGGTGCCGCTGTATAGCTTTTCTTTCAGCCGGTCGATCTGTGCTTCGCTGGCATTCTCCTTATAGGCCCGGTAGAGATAGTGGTTCGTGCCGTCGTGGTGTACGGCGTCGCAGCGCAGGTCGCCCAGCCGGTCCACATACCATGTGGAATCGTCCATCTCGGAGTACAGGCAGTCCCGGATGTTGCCGCTTTTGATCTCGGCATAACCGGGATAGCGCCCGTCCCAGCGGCCGATGTCTGCGATCAGCAGAATGGGACGGGAAAGCTGAATGTTCAGATTACACCGCTCGTCATCGAGATAGTCGTTGTTCTGCTCGACCATCAACTCCATCCGTTCCTGCTCGGAGAGGTCGGGGTACTGCTCCTCCAGATCCGCCCGCCAGTCCTCGTAGTCCACATCGCTGCTCCAGATAATGTGCTTCTGTTCGTTCATCTTGCGTCACCTCGATCTTTCTCCCTGCGCTTCAACGGTTGTCCCTGTGCATCGTAGTTGGCGGGGTCGGCAATGGGCTTATCAAAACCGAACATGGAGCCGCCCTTCATGGCCTCCTCCTGCGCACGGGTCACGCCCAGCTTGCGGTTGTATTCCTCCACGATGGCATGGGCTTCCTCCTTTGAGGCGTGGGGAATGTCCGTCTTGTAATAGCCGGTTTCGCCCCGTTTCAGGATCACCACATTTCCGGTGTCCAGCAGGAGTGAGTAGCACTGCTTCGGCAGGGAGGAGCGAAGCGGAACGAAGGTGCTGCCCGTCTGCTCCATCTGCTGGGCAAACTGCACCATGCCATACAGATGCCCGCTGCCGATTTCGGCCCGGTGGTCGTCGATATACCGGCAGATGTGGTCATGCTGCGTGCCATCCGGCCTGAGCACACGGATGCTGTCCCCATCCGGGATGCGGAACAGGGTCTTTCCCTGCGGGTCCACAAAGCAGATGCCACGCTCGGCGTTTTTCAAATGCCGGTCCAGTGCTTCCCGGCGATAGCAGTAGACATACAGGTTATAATCCCCCTGCATAGGGTTCAGCCGCAGGAGATAAGCGTGCTCCGGTGTATCCACCCGGAATCCATACTGCGGAATGAAATCCTCAGCAAACACACTTTCTTTATGTTCATAACAGTATCTGGAAAGGCTGCTGCGGTTTTTGAAAATGCCGCCATAGCGATCATCAAAACGCAGGGCATTGATAAAATCGTCAAATTCGTCCTTGAACGCCTGTGTTTTCAGCTCCGGGCAATGATCCCACCATGAGGTGAAAAAGCCTTTCCCGCTTCTGTCCATATCGCCCCGCAGATGGCCGATGCAGCCGGTCTGTTTGTCGAGCTGCTGGCTGTCGGTATAACAGTAATTGCGCTCCGCCGGGGCCATGATCTTGATTACATAGTCCATTACCGTTCACGCTCCTTTGCCGCTTTTGCCTCCCGTACAGAGAGCCGTTCCTGCCGTGCTTGCCAATAGGCCGGGTTCCAGTGCTGCAGGCTCCGGTCAATGCAGGCTTCATATTCACCGGGGCGGAAGTAGTTATCCGTCCGGGGTGCGATGATACCGCTGTCCATCAGTTCCCGCAGGACCACCGGCGCATCGCAGTCCTCCTCAAAATTCAGATACCCGCCTGCCTGAAAGCCGACTGCCTGGGCCTCCGGGGACAGCAGCTGCCGAGCTGCGTCGATTTGGGCCATGATCCCTCCGTGGCCTGCCGTGGACACGCTATACACGCCGGGACAAAGGGTGTCGCAGCGCACAACAAGGCCCCAAGGGGAATCACTCGGTTCTCGATACATCATCGTTCACGCTCCTTCTGCGAGGATGAAATAGAAAGCTGCTGCGTTTCTGCCGCAAATCGCTGTTCCAACCGTTCCACACTCCAATCCTTCTTGAATTGCCCCAGCGGGCCGGGGCCGAACTGTGCCAACGCCCGCTTGTCCATTTCCCGCAGCCGCTCCCATAACTCCGGGTGATGCTGCCGGAGTTTTCGCAGTTCACCGATGCCCTGCAACGGGCAGCACCAGCAGGAACAGCGGCGGTAGATCTGATACAGTCCGCCAAAATCGTAGCCACGGTCATAGCAGATTCGCAGGGCTTCTTTCTCCGTGATTCCCCAATCCATCAGCGGATAGCGCTCATTTTTGATCCGCTTCGGCTCATCTGCGGCGATCCCCACATAACTCACGGCCTTGTATTGTCCTTTCAGCCGGTTGATCTCCTTGTGGATGAGATGTGTTTTCAGTTGCCCCGTACACCAGCGCACACGGGGACCGGGCCAGCCGTTTCCGTATAGAGAAACACCCAGCCGCTGCCGGTTTTCAATGCTGGCCGGTCGCTGCTTCTTTTCCTCAAACATTAGCCACTCAAAGCCCTTTGGATGGCGCAGCCACGTCAGATGCAACCCTCGCTCTGCAAACAGATAGTCGTCCAGCTTTTGTAAATGCTCATACATTTCCGGGAATTCCATGCCCGTATCTGCTGTCAGGACCGCATGAATCGGCAGTCCTCGCTCAATCATGAGCAGCAGCATAGCGGTGCTGTCTTTGCCGCCGGACAGGGATACCGCATGGAACAGTTCCTTTTCTTCCGTTTGATTGCTCATACCCATTCCGTCTCCTTTCGCTTCGGTATGTAAAAAGGGGGCGGCCAATGCGGCCGCCCCCTTGGGATTCGTTTTTTGAAAATGCAGGAGTGCAAACACAAGACCGACACTGCGACGATTTGTTCCACTCCATGAAACTGCCCCCACACTGAATGTTCAGCATGGGGGCGGCGCTTTTATTCTGTAATGTACATTTGACTATAAATATCCAGAATAGAGTCTTTCGAGCGGCGAATACCTATATCCGTTAAACGAATGTCCTCCTGCCGCATTTGTGCTATAAACCGAGTAATATCCTCCATTATAGACTGCGGGACAGGTATTCTCTGATTTTCCCGTACAAGTTGGAACAGGCGAAACACATCCAGACGGTGTTTCTTGATGTCACGTGCGTTTACATGGATTCCTTCTGCTTTCTTGCTTTTCAAATCCAGCCAAGCTCTCATTTTCAGCGGAATAATATGTTCAGCATCTAATATGGAGATACCATCTGTAACTGTTCGTCCATCCAGAAGAAAGTGGTAATAATCATCATTGAGCAAAATCGCTGACAAGCTGGAAACTTCATCATCAATATGCAGCGGCATCAAGTGTGTATCTGGCTGCAAGACCACATTGCTTTGTGGCCTTGAAAATAATTCAATCATCTTGGGGTAAGCAGGGTTCGTTGGGTCCACAAAACGATAGAACTCCGGTTGACCGTTACTGCGTTGCCTGGCCTGATAGCCACCAGCTTCAATAAAAGCCCAAAAGGCTTTTGCAAAGTCTGTCGTTAAAGCCTCGACGATCAGCACCATGTCGATGTCAACGGTTTGCCTGAAATCAAGTCCTGCATCGTTCATCAGAAGATCACAGGCAAAGCCTCCAATTACAGTATATTGCTCCTTAAAATGATTGAAGTGCTCTCGGAATATATCTATGCCATTTACCATTTCGTTCTCCTTTATTCTTCCTCTTTGATTGGTAGTCCGTGCTTTTGCCGAATTTCATCCAAGCACGTCTGAACTCGTTCGTTTGGGTCGTTGTCCATGCTGAGCAGCAATGAAATGTCATCTACACAGCCGTCTCTCTCCAAAATGATCGGGTCATAGGACCACACTTCAATAACAGCACCGCCAAAGTCTTCAAAATACTGTTTTGTGCAGATATCTTCTGCTGGGATTTTTGCCGCCTCCTTTTTGGAAATCGCAATAGCACCATCCTGATCGTTTACCCCAATCATGGATTGCCGTGCCAGCGCCCGTATTCCACTTGCAATTGGATGCTCGATTTGGGCGGTTCCTTTTACGTAAAGAATTCGATCAACAGGCGTTTTCAGTCGCCCGTATGCTTTTTCCAAAAGTTCTGATTTGGTGTATGCCGTTGTGATCCATTTATTCGTGCCTTCTGCTGTTTGCGAGATCAGACCCGAAGCAGAGAGGTCATTGATTGCCCTTGTACAGGTCGCCTTTGAGAGCGAAAGTGCCTTTGCAATCTGTGTCAGATTTACGGACCCAGTATTCTCTGCATAGTATAAATATAGAAATACAAGCTGTGTACCGGGTGCCATTTTTGCCATAATGGCAGCGTCCGCCTTGAATTGCTCATGAAAAGCGCACCCCCAAAACGGAAGGTACACCTGCTGCGAAAGAGACACAAACGGGATGTGTTCTTCCAGCATACTCCGTCGTTGTAACGCAGACAGGTTGTCTAAGCACAGTGCACAGGGAAGAGAACAAAGTTCCTGAAACTTCTTCAACTGCTTTTTTAATGTAGGCAATCGCCAAGAAGAGCCATTTGGCTTCAAAAGAACACACGCATGGTCTCCCCAACTTAACAATTGGGGGGTATATCCGTCCTTGATATAGTAGGGCGTGTCATCCGTGTAGTCGAATCCCTTCACTGTAATATCGGGGCCGAATACTAATTTAAGGAAAGATAGCATATCAGAAAGACTCCTTCGCTTCCGCCTTTTGTTTCACTTTTTCTTAATTGTACCGTTAAAACTGAAACTTGTCAAGTGAATACGAAACAATTGAGTAGATGGCACACAAACAGTATAGCCATTTATTCACAAATACCATCCTGTTATTGTTGGTTCACGCCGAAAAACTTTTCTTTCCCATAGAAAAAAGGGGCGGCCGATCTGGCCGCCCCTTGGCGCTTATTTTTTACGCTTGCGCATCAGCAGTATAGCCGCAGCGCCGATGCCGGAAATGCCCAGCAGACCCAGCCACAGTGCCATGTGGCTGTTGTCTCCGGTCTGCGGCACCTCCAGTGCGGGCTTCTTTTCATTGTGCATCTCCACCTCCGTTACGGCTCCCTCAAAAACGGAGGCCGTCTTGTCAGCGGGGAGGAGATACCCGTCCGAAGTGCCGTCCCGCACCTCAGACACGGTGTAGTCCCCGATGCGCAGGCCCTCGACGAGAATGAAGCCCTCCGCATCGGTCTGGAACACCTGGTCATAGCCGTTGGCCCCGGTAACACGGAAGGAAAATCCTTCCAGCTTCCCGTCCGAGGAGGTCTTGACGATCCGGAGCGACCCCACCTGCGCCGCATTGACAAAGCCCTTTCCGGCTTCATTTTCCACGGTCACGGTTTCGCCGTCCTCGGTAATGGCAAAATAGTAGGCATTTTCGCCCAGATAAAAGCCCTCCGGGGCCTTGGTTTCCTTTGCAAAATAGCCGCCGTAGCAGAGGCCGGTCAGGGCGTACTCGCCGCCGCCCAGTTCCTCCATCGTGCCCAGCAGTTCGTCCTCATCGTCCAGTTCCTGATTGCGGTTGCTGTCACGGTAGACCTCGAACACGGCTCCCTCCAGCTTGTTTTCCGGGTAGTCCTTGTCCACCTTCGTGAGGGTCACGCCGCCCCGGATGACCTGCTCGGTCACATCCAGCGCAATGGGATTATATTCTTCCGTATAGTGCTGCGGCTCTGCGCCGACGGGGTACACGGTATCATTCAGCAGATAACCTTCGCTGGGGGAGAGTTCCCGGATGGTCCAATCATTGCCGCAGACATAATCCGTGGTGGTGAACTGGCCGCTTTCGTCGGTGATGTAGGTGTCCACCAGTTCCTCACCCCTGTAAACGCCATAGACGGCACCGGCAAGTGTTGCGTCTCCCTGCGGCAGACCCGTTTCGGCATCCCGCTTGGTGACGGTGGCGCTCCACTTTTTCAGGACATTGCGGACCTCCACCTGTGTGACCGTGTTCCACTCCACCGCTGTTGTCTGGCCCTCCGGGACGACATAGATGATGCCCGTATCCACCTCGGAGAGGATGTAGTCCGTGCCAATGAGCACGTCGGAGAACACCGCTTTTCCGTTGCTGCCGGTCACGGCGTATTCGTCCACCGGAAGCCCGGCAAGGGACGTGCCGGTCAGATGGAACTTTACGCCCTCGTTCAGGCCGTCCTCAGCGGTCTTGACCACCTCCAGACTGCCCCGTTTCAGCGTATTATGGAAGGTCACGGTGGCGACCTGACCGGAGATCACAGTCACTTGGCGCACCTCCTGCGGCTTGTATTTGTCGTAGCTCTGCTCGGTGACGGTATAGACGCTGGGGCGGAGACTGTCGATCCGGATTTCGCCCCGGCTGTTCGTGGCCACGGTCTGGTTCACACCGTTACCGGAGATGGTAAAGGCTATGCCGTCAACCTTCCCGTCCTCGCTGGTTTTGATGATCTTGACGCTGCCATAGCCGACCTTCAGGTGCAGGTAGGCGTACATGGGGTCGCTGACGGTATCCCGGAAGGTGACGACATCCTGCATGGTGCCGTCGGGGCCATAGTGACCGTCGCTCCAGACCACCACGCCCTGACGGGTATTGTTTCTGACGGCGGTAATGGTCACGCCATCTGCGGGAGCCGTCTCGGCGGAGATGGTCAGGTCATTCCCATCGACGGCAAAGGTCATATCCGACTGGGCCGAAGAGAAGGCATATTCGCTCAGAACGCTGTTGGTGTCCGTCAGGGTAGCCGTGTAGCGGCTGCCGTCCCAACTCAGTTCAACCGTCTGTGCATCCTCCTCGCTGCGGTCCATAAAGCTGGGGACGATAGTGTGCTTTTTCACGTTGGCTTCGATGCTGTCATAGTAGGCGGAGAAACGGCCATAGAGCGGATGGGAGGTGCGATAGACGGACTTCACGGCATCGGCGCTGCCGGGGGCAACGTGATTGAAGTCCGCATCCCGCTCCCCGACCACCGTTTCCCACACCAGCACCTGCGTGGCCATCATGTGGGCCAGCTTGTCGGCGTCGGCCTCGTTCTGAGAGCGCCAGTCGAGGGAGAGATTTCCCTGATAGCCGTACTGCATGATGCGGCCAAGGAGCGTTTTCATGGCTCGGCCATCAATGGTGCGGTTATATTCGGCGGGGAAGGTGTCCCAATAGTCCTCCCCATAGCTTTCGTAGGAACGGTACAGGTTTCGGGGAACGCCTGGCTCGATGCAGTAGCAGGCCGGGCCGTCGAAGGAGCCGATGGTGTGCAGCGTGGTCATCCATGTTGCCTCGCCAGATGTCCAGCCGTTCATGTAGTGCAGTTCGTCGTGGCCCCAAGTGCCGCTGTAATCCAGATTGGCGTCGCCGTCTCTGGGGAATGCCACCGAGTACGAATCCGCAGTTTCTCCGGTAGGTGCTGCGGCAAAGGCCGTCACGCCGCTGCCGAGGATGGCGGTGAAGCAGATCAGCAGGGCCAACAGCCCGGAAATGCTTCTGCGATAGAGTTTTTTCATTTGTTAGACCTCCTAAGAGTAAAAATAAAAAGCACCATCCGGAAAAGGATGCTGCTTTCTGTACGATATGGACTTGTGAGATAATCTCTTTTTCAGCCGGTACAGCCGGTAGGAAGGGGGTGAGGTGTGGAGAGGGGGGAGCGGAAAAACCGGCCCTGGCACACAGCCTGTCCGATGGGCAGACTTTCCCCTGGGCGGAAGATTCAGCGTTCCATTTCCCGCTGCCGCTTTCTGTAATAGTCCAGTGCCTTGATGATCGTATCCTCCATAGTCCGTGCGGGCGTCCCCGGCTTGAAATATTTGCTGATACGCTCCTTGGGTATCCGAAATTGTTCCTTCTGGTTGGGCTTTTCCTCCTCCATGATGGAGCGGATCACCGCATCGGTCAGCTTTCCGCCTCGGCTGAACGCCTTCATCTTAATGGCCTGTGCAAGCGACGGCGTGCAGTCCTCGCGTCCCATGGTGTCATAAAGCGCGCTCTGCTCCTGTTCGGTAAGGTAAGAAAGCTCCACCGCAGGGCGAAAGGCGATCCGACCGTCATCCACCATGTCCAGAATTTCCGGGATAAGGTTGGTGAGGCGGATATAGCGCTGGATTTGTGTATTACTGTCCGGTGAATTGTCTGCCAAAATCTCTCTTGACTTTCCTTGCTGAAAATGGTGTCCCAGTGGGACACCATTTTCTTTACTCGGTCTACCCGCCTGCCTTCGCATGGCATCCAGCTTCATTTTGTACGCAAAAGCCTTTTCCGACGGCAATACGCGCTCGCGCTGGAGATTGCTGTCCACCATGATAATAACGGCTTCATCGTCTGTGAGGTCGCGCACAATGCAGGGAATCGTGTCCCGTCCTGCCAGTTCGCTGGCCATCTTGCGCCGGTGCCCCGATACCATCTGATAGCTGCCGTCATCCAGCTGCCGCACAAGCCCCGGCACCAAGACGCCATACTGCCGCACGCTCTCCGCCATTTCCAACATGGCCTCGTCCTGCTTTACCTTGAAGGGATGCTCAGGAAAATCGCTGATTTGGGAAATCGGTATGTCCTGCACGCTGTCGCGCTTGGCTTCGTCCCGCTGCTCCTGCGTGGTAAACAGGCTATCGAGTGATGTCAGCATCTCGGATGCGTTGCTTTTCGCCAATGCGTTCCACCTCCTTTACCAGCGCACCGTAGGCTGCGGCAGCCCGTCCGCGCGGTTCATGCCGGAAGATACTCTTGTCTGCCGTGCTGATCTCCGCCAGCCGCACCGTAGCGGGAATGACGGCATCCAGTACGGGCAGGTGCTTGCCGAAGTTTTCTTTTACCCCGGCCACAATGTCTTTGCGGAAGTTCGTGTCATTGGCCATCGTCAGGAATACGCCGCCGATTTTCAGCTTGGGGTTGATCTGCTGCCGGATGCTATGCACCGTGCCCACAAGCTCCGTCATGTCCTCGGCTGCCAGATAGTCCGCCTGCACCGGGATGAGTACATGATCCGCAGCCGACAGGGCATTGATGACCAGCATACCCAGCGACGGGCGGCAATCCAGCAGCACATAGTCGTAATTCTTCTTGATACCGTCCAGATAGCGTTTGAGCACGGTTTCACGGCTCATGACATTGACCAGCCCCACCTCCACCGCCGATAGGCTGCGGTTGGCAGGGACAAAATCAAAGCCCTCATGGTGGTGCAAAATTTCCGGGTGCTCCGGCTCGGCGCTGTGCTGCACAACAGCGTTCATCTGCTCCGCCAGGGTATGAGTCAGCTCATGGGGCTTGCGCTGACCGAGCATCTTGGTGAGATCACCCTGCGGGTCAACATCCACAAGCAAAACTCTTTTGCCATCCATGGCAAGCCCTGCACCGATGCAGTAGACACTGGTGCTTTTGCCGACGCCACCCTTTTGATTGGCGACGGCGATCACTTTACAATTCGCCACTTTGGGATTCCTCCTGTCTGTAAATTTAGCTGTCTGCGGCGATGGCGGACAGCTATGTAATGCCGGGTATAGAAAAAGCCGTGTGGCTTTTGACAGCTACACGGCTTTCCTTATGTACACGATATTCAGATGTAGACTCGCTTCGTCTTGGCATCCAGCAGGGCAAGGATAACTTCATCTACGATGTCGGTGTACCGCCCCTGTCGGGTGAGCTTGTTTTTGAAGCGAATAAGTGCGTCGAGGATCACACCGTATTCCTCGCAGCTGAGATACAAGGTACAGGTTTTTCGTTTCATGTGTCATCCCTCCTTACACGGACAGCATAACAGATTGCGTTCCGTTTATCAATTCTGCGGCGGCATTTGCCCTGCGAAAAAAGATAAAGTTCATTCGGCTTGGTCAAACCGTTTCAAACCGTGCCAAAGCCATTATTTCCGAAAAGGCGGGGCGCAGTATTCATTTTCTATGCAGAGGCGATCTGCTCCGAGTGGCCACATGAGCAGCCCGAAAATTAACCCATCCGTTAACAGTTTCGGGGTCAAAAACGGCATTTAGCCCATCGTTAACATGTAAAAAACACGTCAAACCTTGTCAAATTCCATCAGATTTTCCGAAAACAGAACAAATGCTGCAGATATAGGAAAATCCCGGAAAACGAGAGTTTTCCGGGATTTTGATTGCTTTGAAGTTGTAAAATCGGCAGAAATCAGCGCTTGCTGAACTGAGGTGCGCGACGGGCGGCTTTGAGGCCGTACTTCTGAAAGTTTTAGGCTCCAAAATCCTTTATTTATCAAGGTTTTTAAGGGTTATGCCATTGGGTTGTCCCTTAGGTTGTCCCCGTGAAGCTCCAGTTCTCGTATGGTGCTTGTTTCCCTTAGGTTTTTATAATATAGCACAAGCTGATTGTTTTTTCAAGAGACAAGAAGAGGAGCCGATATTATTCGGCTCCTCAACAGGTTACTCCGCTTTCGCGTACATGTTGTTGAATGCGTTATTTACAATGGTGGACAGCGCATCGGGGCTGTTGTATTTCACCTTAGCATATATGTCCATTGTAATTTTGCTGTTTTCATGACCGGCCAGGTACTGAACAGTTTTGGGATCTACCCCAGCATATATCAGGTTCGTGATATATGTATGCCTCAACTGGTGCGGCGTCACTTGAAAGTCCAAGCTGTACACCACCTTGCCATTATGAGGAGCCTTTTCACCGAGAACCGGTGTGACTGTGTGCTTGATTTTTTGACCGTTCACATACCTCACGTAGGTGCGTTCCTTATTGCTCCTTGTCACTATATACTTCCAGACGCGTTGGAACTGAGTGTAGGAAAGAGGCTCACCATCTCTGTTTGCGACCACAAATGGAGATTGGCTCTTTGCCTTTACTTCTTTAAGGCAATCAGCTAACGGCGGAGGTATGGGTATATCTCTTTTGGCTGCACTTGTTTTCAGCGCATCCAGTATTACCGGACGATTGTGCTCTGTATGCCACGCTCTTTTTACAGACAAATACGGGGCTGGGACATCCAGAAAGACACAATCCCATTGAAGTGCGAGAATCTCTTCACGCCTTAACCCACAATACAATCCTATCATAACAAACACATATGGCGGCAGATCTTTAATTGCCGTTAGTAACTTCTCGACTTGTTCATCAGACAATGCTTTTTTGACTTTCTGCGGTTTTCCTCCCTTAGCTGATAGCTTTGAACAGGGGGATTTTTTTATGACGTTGCTATCTTCTGCCGCTGTGAAAATCAGTTTATATAGCATCTGCGCTGAGCGATATACGGATTCCGACATACTTAACGCGGGAAGTATAGCGAGATTTACGTCATCCGGGGTTACATCGGTCATATATTTGTTTCCGAGCGGTTTCTGGATATACTTTTTAACCTTCCACTCATAGTCCGTGTATGTGGTGGTTCTGAGACGACCTTTTTGAATCAACAACCATTTTTCACAGTATTCGTTGACTGTCGGATTCTCTTTTCTAAAAGATGCTTCCGCAATAAGCCGTTCAGCCTCTTGTACCTTTTCATACAACTCCTCGGGGGTTCTGGCATAGAGCGAAACACGTTTACCGTCAGAGTCAACAATTCTTGTCCGATAATACTCAATTCCTTTTCTTATACAAGTTCCGTATTCAGGAATTACTTTCTTTTTTCTTGGCATTGTGATCTCCTTTCATTGAGACGATCCAATAACACTGAAACGGAACAACTACTTATGTGCCCACGGTTTTCGGTATGTCACCCGTCGTTCTTCAGGCTTCGCTTGGTATGTGTGTTTTGCTATATATTCCTGGAGAGCTTCTTCTGTAAAGAAGACGCTACCATTTGGAACGTATTGAATAAAGGCAATAGCACCCGTGTTTCTTGCGGTATCAAGCGATGTTAGGCTTATACCAAGCATAGAGGCTGCTTCTCTACGCGTATACAATTTTTCCATGTCGCGCCTCCTTTCCCGCATAGTATTCATCCTGTAATTTGCTATAAATGCAGCCTCTTTGCTTATGGAGCAACCCGGTAGTTGTGGTTCCAGCGTTTTGGGGATAGGTGATTATTCTGACTGCATTTAGCTTATTCATTTGCTGCCTCCATCTCAAATGTGCGAATTTGAGATTTACACATTTGATCTTTCAATTCGACCTTGCGGGGAATAAGGATATAGTCGTATCCATTGGAATCACACTTGTCACACTGCTCTTTGGCAGCGGCAAACGGATCGAGCCTTTTCACAATATATTTGTTGGAGTGAATATAGTCCTGCAAGCATTTGGGGCACAAACATCTAACATCTGCGTCTCCGCGCGGTGCATAATCCCACAACCCAAATGTTTTTTTCAGTCCGCAACGGATTGCACGCTTTATTTTCTCGTTGTTGATGGCTCCCACAAAGTTCCCAAGATCTTTCTGATTCACACAAGCAACTTGCTCAAGAAGGATCATTGACGGCTTTGTGAGCCCAAACTGTTCACCAATCAGAATATGTGAAGGGAGGTATAGCTTTTTTGTTACTGAAGTAATGGCGGCAATGATCGTCGTTGGGCCATGACCATTTAGCTTATTATCTTGTATGACGACTGCCGGACGTAGACCATTTTGAATGGAGCCTTCATGCTCGCCGAAATCATAGAAATAGATTTCTCCATATTTTACTTTTTTCTCTTCGTTCATTTCATTTGTTCCTTTCAAGATTAAGTAAGGGAACGCTTATCCGGATAGCTTGAAATACCCTTTCACTAAGTAAGGAATTAGAAGGGGTGTTTTTATGGGTCTACTCCAAAAAAATTTTTCATTTTCTTAATTCCTGCATCTATGGATTGCTGAACAGTAGAAATATTCTTGCCTTCAGCTATTTCGCTTAGAGACATTCCTTCAATGTAGTATTTTTGAATACGTTCACGTTGAAGTGGAGTACAAACGGATAGCCCCTCTGATAAGATCAGTCTTATGCCCAATTCGGGTGCCTCAATGTCCATCTGATCTTCTAAAACCTCAATTGCTCCAAAATCAATCGTATTTGAGCTCCGTTTTCTAAACTTGTTTATGTTCTTGAGGCTTTCTGCATAAATATCTCCGCAAGCAGCGTTACAGAACATGTAAGGAGACAAAGCCTTCATTATCTCTGGATACTTCATCCACAGCTCATTCTCAGTTGTGTCTGAGGAAACTATGAATTTTTCTCTGCCATCCCAATCACCATCAAATACAGTTTGGCAGTAAAAGAAACGGCATTCCTTCACAAAGGACGAGTAGTTCTTTAGATTTGTGATGTTTGACATTTTGTGATCTCCTTTGAATTTTTGAATTTGGGTTGAAAGTCAAAAATTCAGAGATCACGGATACGCTGCTACATAGCAAAGCCACTGACGTAACATAAAAAGTCCTTTCCACCTGCTGCGGTCCAAAGGACACAACTACGCTGGCGAAAAGGACTCCCGATGCTGCCTGCCTGAAAAAGGGTGCAGAAATCTAAGGGTACCCATACCGCTTTTTCAAAAGAGTTTGAAATCAGCGTATTTGTATCCTTGGCCCTTGTACTTCAGGCTGCGAATATGTATTTGTTGTTTGTCGGTGAGAAAAAGAAAAAGGCCACCGACAAGGTAGACCTATAGATAGAGCTATAGTGTCTTGCCTTGCCGGTGGCCTCTCACGTATGTCTGGAATAACTACCGGTTGGGTTCGGGCATTTCTGCCACACGGTCAAGTGACCTGGAATCGGATTTAGTGTGGCCCTGTTTCAGCCCGACCGCTCCGTCGTGATGCCGTTGATTCAGTTGTCAGATTACCTATTAGGACGGAATAGAGAACCCATTACGAGAAAGCCAGGTATGGGCTTTCTCCAGTACATCCCTCGGTGCTCCTTTGATTCCGCAAATCGCTTTATACACGCTTGCCCAGAACAGCAGATCAGGGGCTTTTGCGGTTTCACCCTCGCCATACTTGACGAGGTAAGCTTCTATCTTCCTTCTATCCAAGCTAAACAGCGCCTCATTGCGCTCTTTAACGAAGCTCTCGATCATCGTCATGTCAGTATCTCCTTAATTCTAAATCGTTGTGTTCCTGCCCTGACGGAGCGTAGATGTCAATTACATCATGTCTCCGTCCAACTATTGTACGGACCATTTCAGATCCGCAAGTTTTACATTTTACTCTTATCTGGTTTTTACTGTTCTTTAGCCCCGCAACTTCATTCCGACAGTTCGGGCAATACCAGGAGTAAATCGTCCAATCCTCCAGCATCGCCGTACTCCTTTGCCATTACTTTTGCGAAAGCGGTACGAGCACCTGACAATCGTGCATCTGAAAGCACGGTACACGCCTGGTCTTAACGTATTTCATTATTTGGACCGCGTTTCCACAGCTCTCGCATTCCATCCACCCATCGGTTTCTTCTAAATTAAGAGACTCATTCATAGCCCCGCAAATCGGACATTTCACGTCAACAGAGTTCAACCAAAACATCTCCCATCAATTAAGATAATTTGTTTTAGAGAGCCTTTATTACGTGACGAGCTACACCTTGAACCTCGAAGCTCTTCAGTTTTATGACCTCTCCCGGATACCGTGCTTCATTCTCGTAAGCAAGGATAAAGCACTTTTCGTCGTTGTCGAAGCCAACGTACCTTTTTAGCGTGTTCTGCTGTTCCTGATCGAGCGCAACGACTATATCCCCTTCGGAAGCAGGGCAATTACGCTCTATCACCAGCAGATCGCCTTCAGCGATACCGGCATCGACCATCGAATCGCCTTTGGCCCGGAGAATATAAAAGTCTCCTTTGCCAAACAAAGAAACAGGAAGGCTGACATACTCCTCGACATTTTCCTCTTCCTCTTCCGGAGAGCCGCAATAAATCGAGCCAACTAACGGGGCGGCAATGTAGGCTGTCTTCATTTTGGCGCTCTCAGGCGCGGAAAGAATACCCCTGCCGTAATCAAGCAAATCTCTATCGCTGAGTTCCTGAATGTAACGATGAGTTGTCGATCTGGCCACACCGACGCCAGCAGCAACCTCGCTGATCGTAGGAGCAACACGATTATCTTGATAATACTTGTTTACGAACTTCAGTATTTTGTCGAGAGTCCCTTGGTCTTTTGTCCTCATACCAGCACCTCTGTTTCTATCTGGGATTTCAAATCCCGCTATCGTTATTATACTCAACTCGGAGAAAATTACAAGAGGGTAACAGAAAGTCAAAAAGGAGGTGCGGCCAATCGGCTGCACCTCCTTCAATGAAGAGTGTATCTGGGTTGTAAAGTTGATTATACGGCTTATTTTCTCTTTAAGAGCCAAAAATGATTCTGACCATCGCTGGAATCCGACGCATTACAACTCAGAGACCGTTTGTTGTCCGGGTCTTTTGGATTGCAGCTCAGCAGCATACCAAGGGCCGTATTGACAAAGGCATTATGATTGCTCTTATTTTGAGAAAGAAGGAACAGCATAGCATAATCTTGTCCTTCATCAAGGGTGGAAAACTCCGAAAAGAATTCTTTTACAAAGCTCCAACCATGCTTTTCATAAACGATCTCATAGTCCGGATTATTTAGCAGATCCACATATTCCGATTTGTCAATATCTAAATAGAATGCGAATGACAGAAAAAACATCGTAGCAATACGGTGTTTTTTTGTTACTCGAAACCCACAATTCAATACATAACCACAGGTTAATGACTTCTTGATATATTGAAAATCTGCGGTTACTGGGTGCTCTAATGTGAATGCCCAGCAATCAAATTTTATGAAAGAGAGGAACGGACTATATGAAAGAACAGAAATATTCTTATTCACAGCGAATTGGAAAGACAACATTTATCGTAAATGTAAAGCAGTCCGAAAGTGCCAAAAAGCCTTTGAATACGGTGTTTCAGGACATCTGCAAGCACGAGGTTTTGGGCGGCTTTTTTACGGACAAATCGTTTAATTTAGAAAATCCACAAAAAGTATCTTGACAAACTCGACCCCGAGAGAGCCAATTACTTTGCCCTGATATTCCAAAGCAAAAGTCTTCTTGTGACCGATGAACATATCCAGAATCTTTTGGGATTCTTCCTTGGATTCGTGGGGTTTCCAGCCTGCCATCTGACCAACGCCGTCAACAGAAGCATAGGCGTACAAATCATCCAGATCGTCTAATGTCATTTTCCGTATCAAAGGTTCTCTGCGGTTCATTTCAATCTCCTTGCAGCTCAGAAATGAATTTCTGCATCCGCTCGGTCACGAGTTCATCCTTCTTCATGTGCAACAGCACTTCTCGGCTAACCCATCTATAAGCTACCGTTTCGCCATCTTGCAAAGTGATATCGTTCTTGTTCCAATCTGTGATGCAGAGAAACTCAACGTAGATCGTATCTTTGCTTATGACGGTTCCGACCTTCGTCAGTTGGGAGGAAATGATCCCTGTTTCTTCTGCCAGCTCACGTTTGGCACATTCCAGCGGGCTTTCTCCAAGTAATGCGGAGCCACCGGCAGTCGCTTCCCACATTCCTCCAAAATGCTTTCGAGGATCTCTTTGCATCAGAAGAAATGTTCCATCTGTATGCTTTACTAAAACATCGCACACCAAATGGTAAAGACCATTTGGGATCATCTCACCTCTGATTAGAGTTGTGCCATTCACTTTTTCAAAGTCTTTATTGTATGCATCCCACAGTTCCATGCATTAACCTCGCTTCTTTGGAGTTGGGAGTTCATTATACATAGCGTCAATCAACGCCGTTAGGAACTCTCTGCTCTCAACATTATCGACCAACAGCATTTCCTTTGCACCTTTATATGGCAGCTCCATTTCCGCTTGCGGCATCATGGCTCTTGCAGAAGGAGTAGGCTTGACAAGGAATCTATCATCGTAAATGCCGCCGAATATCTTTCCGCGGTAGTAAAGAATGTATTCTCCCATCATCGCCCGGCAGGAGATCTCATCCAAGCCGGATAATTGATCCAGGATGAAATCGAGATAGGCTTTGCTGGAGGCCATAGCTTACACCTTCTTTATCGGGTGACGGATTACAGTTTTCAGCTTGTCCGGCGCTGTCTTTCTTGCGTCACTCAAATAGATTTCGTGGTGATATCTCAAATCTGTAATGTCAAGGGCATACCCTTGTTCAGACATAAACTGATGCATGAGCTCCACTGTTGCAGGCTCATTGTCGTATGGGCCGATGTGCATGCACTGAACGCAGAGCCCCTCGTCATAGGTCAGAAACTCTACTCTTGAAAAGTCGGTTTTCTTCTTGCTTGTTGCTTCTTCTACCGCCCAATCGAAATCAGCCTTTGTCACGAAATCCGGCAGACGGATGAGAGAAATCCATTCAAAGTTCTCCTTATGGGCATAATCGACTCCGGCGACGCCTGCCTGCCACCAAAAGCCCTCCAGCGGCGGCACCACATAGTCGAAGTATCCTTCGATCTGATGGCTGCCCTTCTTGCTCATTTTGATGGTGAAGGCAATTCCGTAAAGGAGGCCAATAGCTTCCTTGTACTCGCCGCTTTCAGCATTGGGATCGCCTTTCCCGCGCACGGCAACGAAGTTCATTGGCGGCACAGTCACAATCGACGGCTTGTCCTTCGGGAGATAGTATTCTTTGTACTCTTTCTTATAATCAAACGCCATAGCTGTCTCCTTGCTTTTAGTTTACCGTTTAGTCAACACATGCCAGATAGCTTCTTCGCCAAATCCGCAGTTTAGATAAAGTCCTAAGGGATTGGTCTTGTTATTAACCATGCCTGATACCGTAACGAATGAAGCCTTGCCATTCAGCCTGCACAACAGCTCACGAACCAAAAAGCTCCCTAAACCCATCCTTCTATAGTCCGGTGAAACCTGTATCCACTCAAGAACGCCTTCTCCAATAGCCGAGTCCAACTCTGCTATTCCTGTTGCCACAAGTTTCTCTGTTTCTGTGTCGATGATGGAAAGCCACAGATTTGGATCGTAAGTAGAATGCTTTGTGTATTCCCGCAACTCATCTGCGGAAATACCGCCGCCGTAGCATTCCTGAATATGTTGAGCAAAAGCGTCGATCCCTTTTGTGCAAAGGCTAAACCTTTTGCTTAATACAGGTTTTTCAATGTGTTTTTCAAGGTGTTTTAATCTGTGTATCAGTTTGAAATAGGGTGAGTCCTTATACTCTGTGTATTTATCTTTAAAAAAAGCATCGTCTCGAATAATCATCATATTGTCCGGAATAACTGTTTTTTGAGCCTTCCAATACGGTAGTGATGATGCCATGCAAGGGCTTCGCAAATATTCGTCGAGTTTAACTGTGTCCATGAGCAACCGACCTCCTGATTTCACACACCTAATTCTGCGTTGAACCAATATCAAAGAAGACCCAACGAATTGCGTTCATATTATTCATCCCCGAGATTTAAGTCCTGGCATTTTTGGATGGCAAGATCATGGTTCTGCTCCGCAGCTTTCTTATACCAGTGCTTTGCCTTTTCCATATTAACAGGCGTCCCAATCCCTTCTTCATAGAAATATGCGAGATTGAATTGGCCGTCACGATCACCATGCTCTGCGGCACGCTGCGTCCAATAAAACGCCCTATCCGCGTCCTTCTCCACACCGATCCCGTCATAGAAAAAGTAGCCCACTTGACATTCGGCAAGGGGATAGCCTTTCTCAGCAAGTTCCATGTGTCCTTCAAAGCACTTCTCAAACTGCTTTGTGTTCCAATATTTTTCGATCAGCTCATTGCAACGATCAAATTCTGGACATGCTTTATAATATGCATTTGACATTTTTAGTACCTCTTGCAGATCAACCGCTTTACCCAAGTGCGTATGTAATCGCAGTATTCAGCATCATCTCCGCTGAATTGCAGAAAGTATACATAGCATTGGGCCATATAGTATTTGACAGCTTCTTGATCGCATGGAGCGGTTCTCTGATAGCCACGCAGAAAGGCTTTCTGCTCCACTTCGGTTTTCAGAAATTTCTGCCCCGGTCGCCGGAACAGAGCCCAGGCAATGTCGAAGTCACGGTTTCCATAGCCTGCCAGCTCAAAGTCCAGTATGCCGCTGATATGATGCCTGTCCCATAAGATGTTTGCATAGTGGAAATCTCCGTGGCAGAAGCAGCGGACAGACGTCTTGGGCGGATTTGCAAAAATTCCTTTATATTCCTCCAAGCCCAAGGTTTTTAAGAACTCGTCAGACGGCACGTGGAAAAACCTTCTGTCCTTGACTGGCTCTGCGGAAATGCGAAGCTGATGGAGCGTTGCCAGCGTCGCGCCGTATTTCTCCATAAAGCTAAGGGATTCCAGCGTTTCGTTTTCGCCCACAATGGTCGATAGACGTTCGCCCGGCAGCTCCAACGTTACGGAGAAGGGCGTTCCGGCAAACCCGCAATCAAGGACTGTGGGATAAATTGGCGAATGGAGCTGTGACAGAATCGCCACCTCGTTTTCAATCGCCGCACCCTTCTGTCTTGCGGCTTTGATGTAGGCCCGGACTTCTTTGCCTTTGTAGATACCCCTGGCGTGGAATACGTCGTTACCGGCGTGAGGATAGCCAAGTATTTCTATTGGATGGAAGGACTTATAAGCGAGCGAGAAAGGATCAATGGTTTCCCGCCATTTATCTGGATGTTTCACAACTCGTTTCTCCTGTGATTTCATCAATCTGTCGGTACAGTTCCTCATACACCTGATCTGCTATCGGCTTTTTCGGTGTCCAGAATGCATGGAGCACCTGAGGTTCCGGGGAATCTCCCAAAAGCTCCTTCACCTTCTCATACGCAAAGTCATTTGCGTCCCGTTCATAGGGCTGTCCAAGATATAGCTCCGTAAAATGCTCTGTTGATCCATCGAGCTTGCATTCTTTCCATTCGCCGTCAACGAGTTTATAACAAGTTCCATCATATTGGATGACATAGAGGCGGCTCCTGGAAATCAGCCCGTCAAAGCGCTCCGGGTGCAAATACTGCAAGGCATGGCGAAGCTCATGAAACAGATAGAACATCTGCTCATACTCCGGTTGAGATTGGAGCATCTCTTTGTTGATGAACAGTGTATTGACAGTTGGATCAAACGTACCGTTGGCCGTTTCATATCCCTCCGGCATGTCGAAGGAAAGGTTGATCGTTAAACTGTTTCCTTCGCAGTACATGCGAAAGTGTTTTTCATAATCTACCATGTTACTCATATCTGCACTCACTGCACTGCGTGAGGTTCCGAATCTGTTTCTCCGCCCGTTCACAGGCGGCTTTGTTGTCAGCCTGAAACGGTTTGATGTAGATCGTATCTTTCCGTACAGTCCATGTGGCAATGCATTGTCCCTTATGTAGGATGACCGGTTTGATGATCCCCTGGAGGTTGTAAACATCACGAAGATGTTCCGTTGGTACCATTCCGTTCTCTTTTTTCTCGTATCCTACCAGAAGCGGATCGAATCCAGGCAGTACGAAAATCGCATTTGTGGCCTTTGAATCACAGGCTGCTTCCGTATGCTTATGGACAACGCCATCCTTCCAGATCAGCATACCCAATGAGGTCGAGACACATTGCTCCATCAGCCTTTTTGCCTTTGCTCTTGTATAGCGAAAAAAGTAAACGGCATCACTGACAGAGCATGGGGCATAGTTTTCAAGATACCGCTTCATCTGTTCGAGCTCTGCCTGTTCCGCCGTCATGACTGACATTTTCGGCGCAAAAGCATAGGAAAGATCGTCGGAGACGGTCTGAATGATCTCACCCCGTTCCATGAGGATGCGGGGAAGTCCACCCCAGGCATTAAACAAATAATCCATCGTTTCCTTCGACGCTCCGCTTTCCTGAAAGGATCTAACGATATCTTTTCTTTTTGTGACGCCGGCCTCGATCAGGCGCAGCATCCGATCCTCGGCTTGGCACTTGATCGCATGGGAGGCAACGGAATGATCGTCCCAATATTCTTTCATGTAGGGAGAATGATTGCCCTCGTGCATATAGAGGTCATAATCGCTAACCTCATGGATATGCATGGTACCGCGCAACGTCCATGCACGGAAGTATCTTTCTGGCTCGGCATCCATGTCTATACCGCGCACCTTGGCGACCCATTTGGAGTAGCGAAGGAACTGACTTTGGACGCCAAGCATATCTGTGACAGAGATGTCACTTCGATACAGCAAGCTCCCTATGTGTTGTGAAACGATGTCTTTTTGATTCATTCTTTTCCTCTCCATTTTGGCGCTTAAAGATGCTGCAACTCTGAAAAATGAGCCATTTTATTCGTTCAAATCCTTTGAGACGAGGTGAAGTTTGCAGTATGCTTGATCTTCGAAAATCACACCGTTATCCCTGTATCCATTACGGGTGAAAAATGCAAGGTCACCATTTGGAAATACACCTTTTTCATCGGTAACAGCAAAAACCCTTGCATACGTCTTCCTCAGATACTGTTCCAACGCTTTTATCGGAGCTGATTTGTAATCGTACTCGGCATCCGAGAGATATACGCAGGTGATAAATGCCGCATCCTCGCTATGCGGGATATCATATGGAACAAGCATTGACGGAAGGTACTCGGCACCCCCAAGAAGGTTCCCTCTTTCATCTGTATGAAGGAACCCATAGATTTCTTGTCCGCATGAGCGCAGGAACCTTTCTTTCTCTGCACAGGAAGTGTCCGTAGGGAATCCACAGCAATCACAGGCCAAACGGATGTTTTCATTCGTCAACGGAACAATTTGCTTGGTCACAGCATTTGATGAGAGCTTTGGCAAATACGGAAGTTCGTCCGGGTAAATACCTGATGCAGCTTGCTCTAAGAAACTACTTCGTAGCGGACTATAATATCTTCTTTGCCCGTTCAAAATCGTTAACGTGGGATAAAACATGCCCAGCTCTTTTACTAATGCTGATTCCTGCGAGATATCATGGAAGTGGATTTCCAACTTGTCTTTATATTTGTTCAGTAACTGCATCATCGTTTCGTTCAGCGGACACTGGATCGAATAATAGTAAAAATCTATCTTCATCATATGTGTTACCCCTACAAATCTGATTTTAGCGGTTCAGCCATTCTTTTAGTCGAGTAAACACTTCTTCCTTATCTTTCACAGATATTACCCCATTCTTATTCACCGCATAATGATGACCAAACTCGCTATCAGTATAAGTGCTCCCGTTGAGCACAATGGGCTTATCATATCTTGGCCTTACATGAATATGAAGATGAGGGTTGGGTGCTGACTCTTTATAGAAACTATTCATCAAACAACTCCAATTACATAAAGCTGCTCCTAAAACAGCCTTTAAGCATGCCTCCACTTTACAAATCAGATTGCGAAGCTCGTCCCATTCGTCATCCGTTAGCTCTGACAATGAATTGCAATGACGTTTCAAAACCAATATACATCGTCCAATATAATCCTGCTCATCTGAAAGGAAAACAGACCATGATTTACTTTCGTACACCTGAAACTGTTTGTCTTCTTCAGATAGGTTACACCAATCACAATGATCCATTTTATTCACCTACAAACATAGATTTCTCATGATCCTCACAAAAGGGGACTTATAGAACAAATGTATCCTTTATCAATCTTGCAACTTCGTCAGGCTCTTTATCCGAATTGTCGATCCTGAGGTAGTTATCAAAAGTGATCTCGCCCTCATAACTGACGCATCTATGATTTTTATCATCATTGATCAAACGCTGATTTGAAATCTCTATATCTCTTTTGGATGCCTTGTTCTTCAGCCTGTTCTCAGAAACATTTCTCCTCAGTCTGATCTCTTGCGGAGCGATCAGTTCAACATAATAGAATTCTGTTCCATAGGGTTCAAATAATCCCTTGACATGCTCCAGATACTCCCACTCTGATGGCATATCAAAATCCATCATCAAGGTAAAGATCATCCCATAGTTTTCAGATGCGGCGAAATTTTTGAAAATCAAATCGCGCATTTCAGCAATCGTCTTCCCGTCATATCTGCCGAAGATCTCGATCACTGGTTCGATAGTCATGTGGTTGTGAAAGAGCCGTAAGTCAGTAATTTTCATCAATTCCTGACCAACTGTCATTTTCCCAACAGCCGCATCACCAATTATAAATAATAGTTTCATAGAACACCTCAGCAAGCCGGAAGTTATAGATTTCTTTTCACCATCACAATTTCTTCGTTCTGATACTCAATTTCAAACCCATTCTTCAGAAATAATTTATAAGATGGATTATCGGCTGCAATATCATCATGAAGTACCGCAATACCATTATTTTTTGCAGCTATGCATAGTTGCTGCAGTGCGTCAGTTCCATATCCGCGATTACGATATTGAGCGAGAACAATAACATCACAGATATAAATATCTCGGAATTCATCATAGTGATATGCGATTTCTCCGACATATTCATTCTCGGAATTCATCAAATAACGATAATAACGACTGGCTCCCGGATTTCTTACCCAGGATTCATACCAGGATTCCCATTCCTCTTCTGGAAAAGGAATTGTACCTCCCCACCTGGCGTTATAAGACATGGTTTCTTCATCTGCCATCAGATTTTTTCTAAACCATAAATCATCAAAAGCAGGCTTGACCAAAGTAAGCATCATTTATTCTCTCCTGCAACTACCGAATAAGCAAGCATTTCAGCAAACGCTTCTTCTTTCTTTGTAAAACCTATGAGCATCTCAATGTATCGATCATCCGGAAGTACGATCCAGACCCTCCCTGACGCCGGGGATCTTCGAAAAATCCCGATCAACGTCCAGCTCGTCTGAAGATCCGGTGCTGATCTTGCCATCCACCGACATCAGCATGAATAAGGTTGTAATTGGTCTGTCCATGTGTTACCTCTACAAATCGGAATTTTCAAATTAGTCTTTGCAAATAACCTTTGAACCTTCACCATCAATTACAATTCCCTGACGGTTGTTAATTGGGCATAGATTCAAATCCGAAAACTCAGTCATTATTTTCTCGGTAAC